>Ga0207003_1164_pt1 | contig 13191 bp, 14 predicted proteins | sample Alteio_BWMinCont_89_FD_153474 | JGI IMG/M metagenome (GOLD analysis project Ga0207003, IMG submission 153474) | Enriched cells from forest soil in Barre Woods Harvard Forest LTER site, Petersham, Massachusetts, United States -... | ecosystem: Environmental > Terrestrial > Soil > Temperate forest >...
GGCATCGGCGGCCTGAAGGAAACACAGGAAATGCTCGACTACTGTGCCGAACACAATATCGTCTCCGACATCGAGATGATCGACATCAAGGATATAACGAAATCATACGCCCGCATGCTTAAAGGAGATGTCCGCTATCGCTTCGTTATCGATATCGCGACCATTAAATAATGGAATTGGGGCCGCCGGCCGGCGGCCCCCACTTTTCTAAAAATTCACGCGCCGCTGCTCATCGTCCGCACCGGCACTCCACTGCCGTTGCTGCTTCTGCTTTCCGAAACGGTAATTGAAGGTCAGCGTCAGGTATCGGGTCTCCGGATGGTTCGTCGTCTTCATAAAAAAGCCCGCTGCCTCGCTCGTCTGCCCCGGCCGGAACTGGTCAAAAATATCATTCACAAAGGCCGTCAGCGTCCCCTTGTTCTTCAACACCTTCTTATTGACACCCGCGGAAATGGATCCTGAGGGCAGCGCATAAATACGGATCCCTTCCAGCCGCCGGGTAACATAATCCCCCCGCAGGTCCACGCTCCACCCTCCCCCCAACGAAAACTGGTTACCCATCTGGAGCCGGAACACCGTTATCTGATCGATCGCATCGCCCGTATTGGCCGGGTCGGAAAGCCTGGCGTTGATCAGGCCCGTGAGCCAATTGACATTCCACCATTTTGCCAGCGCCTTGTGATAAAAGACGAACAAAAAGATGTTCCGGCGGAACGCAACATTTTTTTTCGTTTGGATCGTGATCCAATCATTCCCCTGACCCTCGCTTTTTACCACCCGTGCAAACAGATTGTCGAATTTGATATAATCCAGCCAGACGGTAATATCTCCCTTGTAATTATACGAGAGCTCGAAATTGTTGACGTATTCCGGCTGCAACGCGGGATTCCCCTCCCGGACACTAAATTGATTGAGGACAAAACGGAAAGGATTCAGATCCTGGTAATTGGGCCGGTCCAACCGCCGTCCGTAGCTGAGGTTAAAATCATGCCTCCCATTTGGGGTATACTTGATATAGGCGGTCGGGAACAGCCTGAAATAATTGCGGCTGAACCTGCTCCCCTGAACCTGCTCATCCCCCTTCGAGATAGTCTGTTCCCCCCGCACTCCAACTTCCGCGCTCCACTTCTTGCTCAGTTCCTTGCTGACCGTCAGATAGGCGGCATTGATATTTTCCGTGTAGATAAAATGATTCGTAAGTCCCGCATCCGGCTGCCACTTCCCCTGCGTCGTATCATACTGCGTATACTGTGCATCGTTGTTCGTCCGGACATAGCTCGTCTTAAGCCCCGCCTCCAGCTTTGCCCCCTCACCCAATCGCAAAGGCTGATCATAGTCTGTCTTGAACGCATAGATATCCACCTGGGAAGGGATATCCCCATTCACGAGGTACGGCGCCAGCGCCGATCCGTCGGACAGATAGGAATAATTGTCCGAATACTGACTGCCCGGACTGTGATAATAAAGATAGTCGGCATCCGCGCTGATCTCCCGGCCCTTCTTATCCAGTTTCTGCTGCAGATTCAGGTTGATCCCATAATGCGCCACGGGATTCTTCGCCCCGCTGATAAAATCCGTATGCTGGACGAGGCGCCCCAGGCTGTCATACAGCAGGATCGGCCCATCGGTAACACTGTGGCTGCTGGTGAACAGTCCGGTAAGATTCGCACCCAGACTCGTATTCTTCGAGGCCTGATAGTCCACGGAGAGCACGGGGGTATGCGAGACCGGGGTCGTGATCGTCGAAGTGGCAAAGTCCTGATATTGCGAAAATGGAACTCCATATCCAGTCCGAAACCAACTCAGGATATGCTGATCGGCAAAACCCTTGTTGTCCGTCACCCCATACGAAAAATTGATGTTCACCTTATCCTTGCGCCAATCCAGCAGCAGGTTATCCCGGGTCCTGAAATAAAACCCATAAAGCCCGCTTGCCGTAACACTACCATATACGCCATCGGCCTGGTTTTTTTTAAGGATGATATTGATCACGCCCGCACTCCCCGCGGCATCGTATTTGGCAGGCGGCTGCGACATGATCTCGATCAGGTCAAGCGAACCCGCCGGAAGACCCCGTAAATAATTCAGGAGATCCTGCCCCGATAGATAGCTATGTCTCCCGTTGATATAAACGACTGTACCAGGCCTGCTGTTCAGGCTGATCAGACTGGTCATCGGATCGATGCTGATCCCCGGACTCCGCTCCAGCACGTCCAAAGCTGAAAGACCCGGCGTAACGAATGGCGAGGCCCCTACATCCACCACCAGCCGATCCATCTTCCATTGGAGAAAAGGTTTTTCCGATACCACCGATGCCTCCCTGAGGTCCCTGGCGGTATGGGTAAGCACCAACTCCTGCGCTTCCGGCGTCGAAGCCCCAACCTCGACCAACCCGCCGCTAATCCCCGCATACCCGACTGAACTCACCGAAATAAAATACTGGCCAAAGGCAACACCGCCAAAAGAAAATCCACCCAGGGCATTTGTCACCGCGGTCCGGACAACAACGGAGTCTTTCCGGTGCAGCAACACCGTAGCCGCTTCCACGGCAAGCCCATCCTTGCTCCGGACGACACCGGAGATCCTCCCGGTGGTTGACTGCCCGGCCAGCAGTCCCGGCAGCAGCAAAAACAGCAACGATAGTATCCTTGTGTTCATACTTTTTTTTCTCAAAACTTGGGAATATTCGCATGGGATTCCGGCATATTACACCGACCAATCCCGGCCGGATAAATAAAGCAGCCCACCGGCTGCCAACTGCCTTTACCGGGGACAAAAGCCCTTCGTCCCCAAAACATCAGTCTTGATATAATTAGTGGGAAAAAACTCGGCGCCCAGGGTTGGATGGCTTAATTTCAAGTATGCGAAATCTTCCGTTCATCTTCTCGAACCGGATCGGCCCGCGGCTCGCCAGGCACCTGGTCTTCTGGATCGTGGCGCTTTTTGGACTGGGGCTTGTAGGCCTGGGTGTAAGACCCTTATTCAATGTCGAGGTCTCCCGGGGCTCCTTCCGCGAACATGTTTTCCAGCCCCTGCTCTATCTCCCCGGCCAGCTTTTCCTCGTCTATACGGTACTGTATTACGTGATCCCCGGATACATCCTGCGGTCACGCTACCGGCTGGCCTTTCTCTACATCTTCATCGCATGCATCCTGGCCGGTTTCCTTGCCGCACTTAGCTATGACCTGTTCTTCCCCTGGTTCTCCGACCAGATTATGCATCGGAGCAGGACCGTGATCTTCGGCGGAAAACTGATCAACCTGCTGCCCGAGCAGCACGACCCCCTGATCAAACAGGTTCCCAACGATTTCTTCTTCGGCCTGCAGGCCGTACTCAACGTCGCGGGCTTCGCCGCCGCCCTAAAGCTCATGAAACATTGGTATGAAAAGGAATACCGCAACAACGTCCTGCAAAGGGAAAAGCTGGACGCCGAACTGCAATCGCTAAAAGCCCAGCTCCACCCGCATTTCCTCTTCAACACCCTCAACAATATCTATAGCATTACGGAGAATACTTCCCCGCTCGCCTCCGGTATGCTCCTCAAGCTATCGGCCCTGCTCCGCTATATTCTCTATGAATGTGACCGTCCTGTGGTAAAATTGTCCCAGGAGTTTCGCCTCATCGATGACTATATCCATCTGGAAAAGATCCGTTACATGGATCTCGATCTGCGCACCCGCCTGCCCCGGGAGGTCGATAACTACAGCATTGCACCCCTCCTGCTACTGCCCCTGGTCGAGAATTGCTTCAAACACGGCGCCAGCCGGATGCTCGAACAGCCCTGGATCAGCATCGATGCCGATCTCAAAGCAGATTGGCTCTCGGTAAAGCTTATCAACGGCCGGCTTTCGGCCGAAAACCCGGAAACTTTTGTCGAAGGCATCGGCTTGAGTAATCTGAGAAAGCGCTTGAACCTCCTCTACCCGCAGAAGCATGAACTGAGCATCGTTTCGGAGCAGGACATTTTTGTCGTAAATTTTAGGGTGGAACTATTACGCAATGCGGAAACGAATGGATAAGCCCATAAAAAAGATAAAATGCATGGTCGTGGACGATGAACCCCTCGCACGGGAGGTTGTCAGCCGCTTCATTTCCCGCGTGCCCACCTTGCAACTGGTGACGGAATGCGAGAACGCCATCCAGGCGTTGACGGCCATTCAGCAGCAGGAGATCGACCTTATCTTCGTGGATATCCAGATGCCCGAACTCCTCGGTACGGAATTCATCCGTATCCTGCAACACCCGCCAAAATTCATCCTCACTACGGCCTTTCCCGAATACGCCCTCGAAGGCTATGACCTCGATGTAGTGGACTATCTGTTAAAGCCCATCCAGTTCGAGCGGTTCCTGAAGGCGATCAATAAAGCCGCCCTCCAGATCGGCGTAGCTCCGCAGCCTATCCCGACGACCCATGCCCGACAGGAAGATCGCGCCGATCCCTACCTGTATTTTCGAACCGACCGGAAAATGGTAAAGGTCATGCTCGATGAGATCGTATACATCGAAGGGATGAAGAACTATATCCGGATCATCACGACGAATGGCGCCATCATCACCAAGAACTCGATGGCGGCCGTGGAAGCCATGCTGCCGGAGACCACGTTCATCCGAACCCATCGGTCCTTTATCGTGTCACGGACAAAGATCAGCTCCTTCACGGGCGAAACGATCGGGCTCGGCACTGTCGAGATCCCTATAGGGAAATTGTTTAAGAATAGTGTGATGAAAGCGCTGACGGGCTGACCTGCACAGGGGGCTCGTTCCGGCTAACCTCCCCATCGAAGTAATACGCCGTCGCCATAAACCGTTTCACATGCGTCCGCGACTCGCTCGGCAGATACCGTTCCAGCACCCGGAAATCGGTACTGTTGGACCGGTGCATGGCCCGGAACACGGGTAACGGTCCGGCGTTATACGCAGCCAGCACCAGGCGCCAGTCCTTAAAGGTCCGGTGCAGATCGCGTAGGTATAACGCGGCAGCCCTGGTGCTCTTGTAGAAATTGGTTCGCTCGTCCTGTGTGCTGTCGACCTTCAGCCCAAGATCCTGGGCCGTAGCGGCCATCAATTGCCAGGGACCCCTGGCGCCCACCCGCGACATGGCCGTGGTCTTGAGGTCGGATTCGATAACGGCCAGGTATTTCAGCTCGGGCGGCAGACCAAATTTCCGCAACACGGACTCGATGATCTTAAAATAACGCTTGCTCCGTTGCTTCACCGCCAGTAACGACTCGTCGTTCTCGCGGATATACGCATGGACATAGGACATCTCATCCTGCCCGGGCTGCGCAAAGGAAACCGGCTGCGCAAGGGAAACCGTCTTGGTAGTGGAAGAAGCGGCGGCCACCACAACTTTCGATACACGGAAAGCAGGAAGGCCGGAATTTGCAGCCGCAGGCAGCGCCAATGCAAGGGCAAAGCTGCAAATAAAGGGTACTGATGACTTCAACATCGTTTTAAGTTTTAGTAAAACAATGCCGCTGCCAGGTATGGATCGTTAATGACTCTGTAAGAAGAGGGTTAAAAATAGAATAGTGGAGAAGTTGTAAGCCCGCCGTGGGTACGGTTAACGGGTTTTTCATTCACGGGGACGATAACTAAACCCCAAAGATAACATCCATCTGCCGCGTCTCAAAGGTGCTTTCCCTAGTAAAACCACGACATCGGACATTCGCTGTATCACATCCGGACGATCGATATCCATCGCCCGCCCACAATCCAATGGCTCACATAAACTTACGGCACTGGCATATTTTTGGCCCTCGCCCAGCCATGCTAAAGAATTATTTCAAGGTCGCCTTTCGCAGCCTTACCCGGAACAAGGTTTTTAGTATTATCAATATTTTTGGCCTTTAAAAAAGACCAGCAGTTGATCGTCCCCCTACAAAACCAGGACGCCGGAGCCCACTTTACGGCACTGAAGGACGAGCTCACTAAACTCCCCGCCGTCCGCTCCGTCACCGGTGGATCATCCTATCCCGGCCTCGCCAATATCAACGGCATGCTCTTCTATGGCGAAGGCAAGACCGTCCATGACGTGATCGAGATCAGCCTGGCGACCCCCGAAGCTGACTTTCTAAAGACCCTGGGCCTGACCCTGCTCCGGGGCCGCGAGTTCTCAAGAGCTCTTCGGCCTCTCCGTCTTCTCCGCCGAACAACGGACCAAGGAGATCGGCATCCGTAAAGTGCTCATCGCCGTCGGCATCGCGTGGCTCACGGTCAGTTTCCAGGCCATCAGAACAGCCGTCACCAACCCCGTATGCGCGCTACGCAGCGAATAAACAATAATATCCCGGGCAATAAGAACGTGCTCCCTGGTCCAACGGTTGCCTTGATAAGGCATAGCCCTCACAAACAAAAATATTTCAGCCATCCAGGCAACTGAAGAAAAGAAAAGCCGGTTTGTAATTCGAATCAAAATTGCAAACAAATGAAATCCCCCAATTTCGCCTACCTGTTAGCGGTAGTATCTATTATCGTTTCCGCAGGCACATCCTGCAAAAAGAGCTCAAATAACAACAATTCGACTCCCCCCGCCAACCCCACCGGCGTCGTCCTGACAACCAACTCCGCCTTTGGCAATATCATCACGGATAACAAAGGCAGGAGCCTTTATTTCTTCTTTAACGATGCGACAGACAGCTCTGCCTGTACGGGCGCTTGTCTCATGGCATGGCCCGTGTTCTACGAAGCCAACCTCACTGTCGGCACCGGCCTCAACGCCTCGGACTTCGGGGTCATCACCCGGACCGACGGCTCCAAACAATCCACTTTCAAAGGCTGGCCCCTGTATTACTTTCAGAGTGATGCAAAACCAGGGGACGTGAACGGCGACAAAGTGGCCAACCTCTGGGCCGTCGCAAAGGCCGACTATACCGTAATGGTGGCCAATGCACAATTGATAGGCGCCGATGGAGCCAGCTACAATGACCAGGGCGTCGCCGGCACCGGCGCTTCCATGTACCTGACGGACCCTACCGGCAGGACCCTCTATCTCTTCAGCAAGGATTCGGCGAATCACAACACGTTTACAAAACCCGATTTCAGCAACGACGCCGCATGGCCGATCGACCAAACGGCCAGCATCGGCAGCATCCCGAGCGTGCTGAACAAGGCTCAGTTCTCCACGATCAATGTCTTTGGGAAATCGCAGTTGGTCTGCAAGGGCCGGCCCCTGTATTTCTTCGGCCAGGATAACTCCGTCAAGGGCGCCACAAAAGGCGTGAGCTATCCCATAGCCGGCGCAGGGATCTGGAAGGTCATCAACAACAATACCCCCGCGCTTCAATAGGAAACCAGGGACGAGCCGGATGGAAGCCCTGTCGCTTTCGTCCGGCTTTCTTAACAGGCAAACTGCCGGAGATGATGATCCGCATGCTTGTAAGCCATCCATCCGATCTGTTCTTTCGTCATCTTCCCAAAGAACGGATGCACAAAGTCGGGATCGAATTTGCCGCCATACTGCCCGATCAGCGCGATCCACTTTTCCTTTTGCAGCGGAACACTGCCGTTCTCCGTTATGATCAGCTCCGGAATGCTGGGCGAATTCCGCATCAACGGCTTCTCATCCTTTAGCACCTTCCGTAAGGCAATTTTACCAAACACCCTGCCGATAAACACCCGTTTGTACTTTTTTTCGGTCAGCACCATTTCCTCCCAGAGCGAACAATGCTTCAACATCTGGAACACCGTCATCTTGCCCCAAAGGGCGTGGCTGGTCTCCGCCAATAGGCGGATTCTTGCAACCAGCTCATCGCGGGTCGCGGCATCATAAACCGATTTCATAAAGCTTGTTATTTTAGTTGCGCAAGTGAATACCAGTTTCCCGAATCGTCCTTGAAGATCGCTTCGGTCCCGTAAAACTCCTTGGTAGGCGCCTTCGTAAACTCTACGCCTTTCGCCTTCAGCTCTTCGTACGTGGCGAAAATGTCGTTGCACGTAAGGACGGCGACCCCAAAAGTCCCTTTTTTGACCAGGTCCTTCAATGTCTCCGAGGTTTCCTTCGAGAACATGCTTCGGGTGACGGGCGTCAGGATGATCTCAAAACCCGGCATCTCCGGTGGCGCAACGGTCAGCCAGCGGCCCTCATTGCCCATCGGCACATCGGTTACCACTTTAAAGCCTAATTTGTTGGTGTAAAAATCAAAAGCCTTCTCCTGGTCGAGAACATATACGCCTACATGGGTCATTCTGGTTATCATGTCTTCGATGTTTTGTTTGTACTTCAAAGCACGGCAATAAAAAGCGGCTTCGCTTATCGAAAATTGTCATTTTTTGAGCCAACCGTTCTTTTGAGCAAAACACCCCGGGATAAAGACTAGTGGCGTCTCCGCCATTTGCGCTTTTAGCGCTTTTTGCTGGGCAAGATAAGCCGAAGGACTCATCCCGGTGACCCGCTTGAACAACCCGCTGAAAGACGGCAGACTTTCAAATCCAACCGCATAACAGACATCCGACACCGGGCTGCCGGCATTCAGCAGGTCCTGCGCCTTTTCGATCCTGACGCAGATCAGGTATTGATGCGGCGTCCGGCGATAAATGCTCTTAAACTGCTTGATGAAATGGAATTTGGAAAAATAGGCCTCGTCGGCAATAGCATCGAGGTCGATCGGCTCCGCATAGTGCGTGTCGATAAAAAGTTTCGCCTGCACTAGCCGCCGGTAAAGATACATCCTGGGATAGGGCTGGCTGCTCATATTACAAGATAATACTTATTTTACTACCGGTATAGATCCCCGTTCAGGTACTTCAGCCCCGAATCGCAAATGAGCGTGACGATCTTCTTCCCGGCGCCGATCACGCGCGCCCGTTGCAGGGCCGCCCAGACATTCGCACCCGAAGTAATACCGCCAAAGATGCCTTCTTCCCGGGCCAGGCGTCTTGCCGTCGCATAGGCATCGGCATCCGAAACGGCAATGATCTCATCAGCAAGATCCAACCGGCAGATCGCGGGCACGAACCCCGTCCCGATCCCCTCCAGCCGATGGGTGCCGGAAATATCGCCACCCGAAAGGGCCCGCACACCCAGCGGCTCGATCGGGATACACCGGATCCCCGGAACTTCCTCCTTGAACACTTCGGCGTTGCCCGAAAAACAGCCGCCCGTACCCACACCCTGCAGGAATTCGGCGATATCGGTACCCAACACGCTGATGATCTCCCGCGCCATCGCATGGTACGCGTTGCGGTTGTCGACATTCTTAAATTGGTCGGTCCAGAAAACGTTGGGCTCCTTGCTCAACTCCCGCGCCCGCTCGATCATATCATTGATGAGTTGCGCCGTTATCTTCCCGCCCTGACTCGGATAAAGTTCCAGCTCGGCGCCAAAGGCCCGCATCGTCTGCAATTTCTCCTGGGAAAACGCATCGGAGGACACAAAATGCGCCCGGTACCCCTTCGTCGCGCAAACCATCGCCAGCGAACTGCCGGTGCTGCCCCCGGTATATTCCACTATCTTGCCCCCGGGCTTCAACTGCCCCCGCTTCTCTGCTCCTTCGATCATCGACAACGCCATCCGGTCCTTCATACTTCCGGTCGGATTCGCGCCCTCATACTTGACATAAATATCGGCGCATCCCGGCTCCGACAATCGCTCCAATTTGATCAACGGTGTTTTTCCAATGGCTGGCATAATCTGTCTTTTTAGATGGCTCACAAGTTAACAGTTCTTTTCCTTCGACGAACCGCCTTATTTCTTCATCTCCGTCGGCCCCTTTCCAAATCGCGCCTTAAAAGCCCGGCTGAAATGAGAGGAACTTTCAAACCCGCTTTCAAAAGCCGCCTCGCTGACCGTCTTTTTCCGATTGCGCAACAAATGCAAGGCATGGTGCAGCCGTCGCTCCAACAACCACCTTCCCGGGGTGCACTGAAACAGCTTCTCGAAGTCCCGCTTAAATGCGGACAGGCTCCTGTTACTGAGCGTGGCATAAGCCTCCAACCTCAGATTAAAGCAAAAATTATCCTCCATCACTCTTTTTAGTAAAACGGACTGCGGCTCATGGAGAAGATAACAGAAATAGGATAGGAGGTCCTTATTGGCGGCATTGTCCGCGATATTCAGGATCAACTCTTTGAATTTGATCTCGAGCAACGAGGGATCGGGCTCCCTGATTTCCGTATAATAAGAGAACATGGAAAGGAAAAAGCCCTTCAGGGTCTCGCTTGCTTCGATCGCCATGACGGGTTCAAAATGCTGCTCATACTGCAACAAAGGCTTCGTCCGCGAATGCAGGGTCTCGCAAATAAATTCATCGGGAATAAAGAACAGCATCACGCAAAACCCGCTGTCGAGCATCTGTTCCATGATAAATCCCCCTTTTCGCACAAACACACAACTCTCCTTTTGGATATCATACGAACCCTTTGCCGTATGCCAGGTCTTCCGGCCGTCGATCACGTAGAACAAATAGTTGTACTGCGTCCACAGATCCGCAAACTGCGTCCTCATCAAACGGGCTTCCATCGGGCAATTAAAGGCGGTGATCAACGATTTGCCGCACTGGAATTGCCGATAGTATTGGGGATGCTGTAATACACGATCGAACAGGTTGTCCATACGGGCTAAAATTAGGAAATTTACCCAAACCCGGCTGCTGGCCTTTTAAGTCATGCAATTGAACTTCTGGGACAACCACCGACACCCGTTAATGCCGATCATTGTATTCGATTTTTTTATCTAAAAATTGAAGTAGTATGAATCCTAACAAAGAACTATGGGAGAAAGGCGATTTTACAAAGATCGCGGCCAGTATGAGGGAAAGCGGCGCCGCCCTGGTCGCCCGACTGGGTATTTCGAAAGGCCTGCAAGTGTTGGACCTTGGTTGTGGCGACGGAACAACGGCCATCCCCGAAGCGAGGCTGGGGGCGGAGGTCCAGGGTGTCGACATCGCACGCAATCTCGTCGAGGCGGGCCAGGCCCGGGTAAAGGCGGCCGGACTCACCAACATTAGCTTCCGCGAAGGCGACGCAACAAACCTGGAAGGGCTCAAAGATCAGTCCTTCGACCTCGTCGTTTCCATCTTCGGCGCCATGTTCGCGCCAAAGCCATTCGATGTCGCAAAGGAAATGGTGCGCGTCACCCGGCCGGGCGGCAGGATCATAATGGGCAACTGGATCCCCGGTGACCCAACCCTGGTGGCACAGATCTTAAAGATCAGCGCGGCTTACACGCCGCCGCCGCCCGAAGGTTTTGTGAGCCCGATGTTGTGGGGAGTCGAAAGCAATGTGATAGAACGTTTTACCGGCGCGGGAGTGGCAAAAGAAGATATCTCTTTTCAAAAGGACAGCTTTACGTTCACCACCCCCTGCCCGCCGGCCGAATTCGTTCATCAGTTCAGGAAGTATTATGGTCCTACCATGAATGCCTTTGAAGCGGCCGAAAAAAATGGCAGGGCCGCGGATCTTCAGCGTGAATTGGAAGAGCTGTTCAGCCGCCAAAATCAAAGCGGCAGCAAAACAACCACATCCATCCCCGCGACCTTCTTGCGGGTAACGGTTCACCGCAATTAAACAACCAGGATACCGGTGAGCCGGGACAGACCCGGCCCGGGGCCCTATCCAAAGGTAAAATCAAAAACGGCCACACCCGGGTCTAAGAACTCGATGATAAATTCCCGCTCGGCGATGGGCGCGGGTTGCCGGATAAGCTGGTACATCCGCTGCCCGGTCACCTTGCCGTTACCCTCCTCATCGACATCCACCCCATGGGCGGCGCCCACCGGTTTGCCATCGATCGTCACCCGAAACCGCACCGTTGCCCCCGGCGCCACCGGCCCCATGATGAGGTTGACATCCCGGGCATGAAAGCGGTATGCGATCTGCCCGCTTGCCACATTCAGCACATCGGCGTCCGGCCCCATCGTCCAATTTCCCGAAAACGCCCACTGGTTAAGCTTCAGCCGGCTTGGATACAAACGATATGTGGCAGCGGGCGGCGACTGGGGCGATAACGTGACGGAGAACATGGCCGTGATGGCGCCTCCGGGGTTGGTTGCCATTCACAGTAATATGCCGGCAACGCTTACGCCCGAGATCTCGAAGGCCCTCAATATCGGCGGCCCGGCGCCCACAGGGTTTTCGCCCGAGGAACAACATGCCTGGGACCAGTTGGACTATTTCTGGAAACACAGACTGGGTTATGCGATTGAAATGGCCAACCGGCCGCAGACCTTATATGGGATCATGGATTCCCCCATTGGGCTGGCGGCCTGGATGATCGACCACGATACCAGGAGCGAGGAATTGATCGAGCGGGTATTCAACGGTCAGACGGAAGGCCTCAGCAAGGACGATATCCTCGATAATATCACGATGTACTGGCTGTCAAAGACGGCGATCTCTTCGGCCCGGCTTTATTATGAAGATAAAAGAGCCTTCTTCGATATCAGGGGTATTCAGATCCCGGTGGCTATTAGCGCCTTCCCGGACGAGATCTACCAGGCGCCGCGCAGTTGGGCGGAGAAAGCATTCCCCAAACTGATCCATTACAATAAACTCGAGAAGGGCGGACACTTCGCCGCATGGGAACAGCCCAAGGTATATACGGAGGAAATTCGGGCTTCGTTCAGTTCGTTCCGAAATTAAGAGGTAAAATCTGAGAACTATGTCAAAAAATCCTGGTTATATGATCCTTGCCGTAGTACTCGTCGGTTTTACCGGAGCCATGATCAACGTGCTGGCGCGCGGGCGAATCGAGGCGAAACAATCAAAGTCTATGATAACAACAAAACCACCCGAATCGCAAATGCCTTCGTTTAGGGGCGCCACCCAATGGTTCAATTCACCACCGCTGACGGAAGCCGATCTTCGCGGGAAGGTCGTGCTGGTAGAGTTCTGGACCTATACCTGTATCAACTGGCGGCGCACGCTACCCTATGTCCGCGCGTGGGCCGATAAATACAAAGACCAGGGTTTGGTCGTGATCGGGGTGCATACGCCGGAGTTCCCGTTCGAGAAGGATGCCCGCAACGTCGAATGGGCCTTGAAGGACATGAAGATCGATTTCCCGGTGGCCATGGATAACAATTATGGGGTATGGAATGCGTTCGCAAACCAGTACTGGCCGGCGATGTATTTTGTCGATGCGATGGGCAAGATCCGGCACCAGCAGTTTGGCGAGGGCAATTATGACCAATCCGAGCGGGTTATCCAGCAATTGCTGGCCGAGGCTGGGGCGAAAGGAGTGAGCCATGAACC
>Ga0207003_1141_pt1 | contig 13125 bp, 15 predicted proteins | sample Alteio_BWMinCont_89_FD_153474 | JGI IMG/M metagenome (GOLD analysis project Ga0207003, IMG submission 153474) | Enriched cells from forest soil in Barre Woods Harvard Forest LTER site, Petersham, Massachusetts, United States -... | ecosystem: Environmental > Terrestrial > Soil > Temperate forest >...
CCTCGCGCTTTCCCTCCCGCAGCCAAGTGGAGGTGGGTTGAAAAGCATTCAAGTAAAGATGGAAGGGAAACGTATCGAGCGGTTGCCCGGTGAGATTGTGGTAAGTCAGCGTTTCGCTGGCTTCGAGAGTGTGAGCTTTGGCGTCGTAGCGAGCGTCCATGTCGTAAGCCACAACTCGCTGCGACAGCGGCGTGGGAGAGTTGATAGCGGATGTTGTGGACGGAATCCCGAAGCTAGCCGAGTCGCCGTTCTGCGCAAAAATGGGGACAGCTAGTGACAGGGCAACCACGCAGGCCGCTACTCTTAGGGGCACAGGCATCGAACCACACTCCCTCTTTAAGAACTTATAGATTACATCCGAACTTAAAATCATAGCCCAGGAGGCGGCGCTCGTGTTGGAAACCCAGCGCTCGGCTCCTCACCTGTTACGCGGTTTGGGAAAGCTCGGTTCCATTTTTGCTTCCTTCCGCAAATGGCGGTTGAGTGTTGCGATATCTAGAAGCGTGCCGAGGAGTTCGGCAAAACCGCGGGGCTTTGAAGATTAGCTGCGACCGAGGTGAGCCAGAGCGTCATCACCAACCAATGATGTGGGGGCAATCGAAACCGCGAATCGAAACGAAGACCTGCTGTTCTACACTATGGCGCGTCCCGTTGCGGAGCCGAAGGCGCAAATTCCGTGGCTTGCTTCTCCAACATGGCGACACCGTTGAGTGTGGCGTCCACCGCGGTTTCCTCGCCAATCATAGAGTTGATCATGAGGTGAAAGCGGTGCCGATCCGGCCATTCGACGCCGAATTGCCGAATGAAAGCCGCCCGGTCGCGGTCCACGGTTTCGGCGAGATGGACAGCTTCGCTCTCGCCCTTTCCGCCAGCCTGCAACCGCTGAACCTTCGCGGAAAAGGGAGCGTAAACAAATACGTGAAAGGCATCGCTGCGGTCTTGGAGATAGTAGGCGGAGCCGCGTCCCACGATGACGCACCCGCCGTCCGTGGCGGCGGTTTTCACCACCCGCTCCGCGACTTCCCTGATGCAATCCGTATCCGCCATCTTCAGCCCCGGAGCGTTCAGACTGCCTTCGTGGCTGCCCCGCAGAAAGGCCTTGAAGAGCCGGTAGAACAAAGGGTCTCGCTTCTCTTCGCGTTCCTCCACTACCCGGCAATCGCATTCCATCAGCCGGGCGATTTCGTTGGTCAACAGATGGTCCCACAGCTTCCAGCCCAAGCGAGCAGCGACTCTCTTCGCGATCTCGCCGCCCCCGCTCCCGTATTCGCGCTCGATCGTAATCACTCGGATCATGGATATCTCTGTTCTTCGGTATCAGGCCAATCGCCGCTACTCCACCACGACACTGCGTCCGCCGGGCTCATTTTTCTTCAGCCCGAAGGAAAGCACAAACATGATCGCCGCTCCGATGGCCAGCACCCGGTAAGTGTCAATGTAGGCCAAGGTGCTCGCCTGCGCAATCACCGTCCGGTAAATCACGCCATAGGCCTGCTTCGCCGCCAGTTCGGCGTTCATGCCCGATGCGACTAGGCGTGCGGTTAAGCCCGCCGCCGCACTGGCAACGTTAGGCCGTCCCGCGGTGACATTCGCCACGAGGTACACCTGATGAAACTGAGATCGGCGTGCAATCAGCGTGGTGACCATCGATGTTCCAACGCTGCTCCCGATGTTGCGCATAAAGTTGACCAGGCCAGCGACACTGCTGCTCTTCTCCACGGGCATTCCAACGTACGAGGTCAGATTAATAGGAACGAACAGAAAGCCCAGTCCAAACACCTGAGCGAGACGCAACATGCTCGCACTCCAGAAGCTGATTTGAAGGTCCAGCCGTTGAGTGGAATAGTACATGCCGACCGACAGAGCCAACCAGCCAAACCCAACCAGATAGCGGGACTGGACTTTCGAGGAGAGAACCCCGACGATGGGCATCAGACAAAAGAGCAGAAGGCCGCCTCCCGAAAGCACCAAGCCCGCCGACTCCGCCGTGTAGCCCATGAGAGACTGCAGGAACAGCGGCATCATGACCAGGGTAGAGAAGAGCATGAGCCCCAACACAAACATCATTCCGTTCGCGCTCAGGAAGTTCAAATTCTTGAACAGGCGAACGTCAATGATCGGACTCTTGTAAAACCACTCCCAGATAACCACCGACACCAGGCCTACCACTGTAAGGATGGCGAGCGTCACAATGAAAGGCGACCCGAACCAATCATCCTCCTGGCCCTTGTCGAGCATGATTTGCAAGGCGCCCACACCCAGGATAAGCAGGGACACGCCGACATAATCGAATCGCGCAAGCGCGCCCTTAACGCGCTTCGCCCAAGGCGGATCTTCGATCAAACGATAAACCAGAAACAGCGCCAGAATCCCCACCGGCACGTTAATGAAGAAGATCCAGCGCCAGGTGTAGTTGTCGGTGATCCAGCCGCCTAACGTCGGCCCGACTGTCGGTGCGACGATCACCGTGACGCCGTAGAGCGCGAAAGCCAGGCCGCGCTTTTCGGGAGGAAACGTATCTGCCAGGATCGCCTGCGCTATGGGTTGAAGTCCGCCGCCGCCCGTGCCTTGCAGGATGCGAAACACGATGATGGCTCCCAGGCTAGGCGCGATCCCGCACAGCAGGGAACTCACGGTGAAAATCGCCAGACACGTCATGAAAAACCACTTGCGGCCGAGCACGCTGGCAAACCATCCGCTGATCGGCAGAACGACGGCGTTCGAGACCAAATAAGAAGTGAGCACCCAAGTGCTCTGGTCGTTGCTGGCTCCGAGGTTGCCCGCAATGTAGGGCAGAGCGACGTTGGCGATACTGGTGTCGAGCACCTCCATAAACGCCGCCAGAGCGACTACAACCGCAATCAACCAAGGATTGTATTTGGGCCGCCACGGTACGGGAGTCGATGCGGGCTCCTCCGGACGCACGGCGCGGTCGGAGGACGAACTGTTGAGAGTTTCGGGGCCGTCTGCCATACGCTCGAAATTTTAGATGAAGTTCGACCTGGGTACGAATCTCATAATCTACACCAAGTCATCAAGCGGCTCGCGCTCACATCCCTTTCCGGGTTGGAAGGAAATTTGAAAGCAAGGATCGGAGTGTAGCAGACGAATGATGCTTGCTAGACTTGTTTTGTACCGAGACCGCTAAGCGGATCGGTTCTTCGCTGTGGCGTCGAGCGGAAACACGGTTTTCTTGAACCTGAGGTGCGCGCATGCAAACATTAGTAAGAGGCTCAATTCCAGCGACAAACGTCGTCGACCGCATTAGGACACTCGACGGGGCCCGCGTCTCGCAGGACCTTGATGCTCAGGGAAATGCAATTCTCGAACACGTGTTATCGGATGACGAGTGCCAGGCATTGGCTGCGCTTTATCCGGAGAATGACCTCTTTCGAAGCCGCGTCGTTATGTCACGGCATGGCTTTGGACGGGGCGAGTACAAATACTTCAACTATCCTTTGCCCGAAATCATCGCGGAGTTTCGAACCGCAGTCTATCCGCGCCTGGCCCCGATTGCTAATCGCTGGAACGCCGCGATGGGCATCGACATCCGCTATCCGGAGGCCCATGCGGAGTTTATCCAGCGATGCCACGATGCCGGGCAACTAAGGCCGACGCCATTGCTCTTGCAGTACGGGGAGGGTGACTACAATTGCCTTCATCAGGACCTTTACGGCGAGCATGTTTTCCCCATACAAGTGACCATCCTGCTATCCGATCCGGCGAGAGATTTTACCGGCGGAGAATTTATACTTACTGAGCAGCGCCCGCGCATGCAGTCGCGGCCGGAGGTGGTTCCGCTTCGTCAGGGTGACGCGGTCGCCTTCGCCGTGCATCACCGTCCGGTGCAGGGCGCTCGCGGCTTTTATCGCGTCAACCTGCGGCACGGTGTCAGCCGCTTGCGCTCCGGCCATCGTCATACTCTGGGGATCATCTTTCACGATGCAAAATAGATATGCAATCACGATGAGCCTGTTCGACCACACGGGAAGCGCTGAAACTCGCAAGGAAGGATTGAGTCCAGGTGCGTTCGTCTTAAGTGGTTTCGCACTGCCCAATGAAGTTGCTCTTCTAAACGCGGTAAGCGAAGTGGCCGCGAAAGCTCCGTTTCGCCATATGGTCACGCCGGGTGGTTTCCGCATGTCCGTGGCGATGACGAATTGCGGCCCGCTTGGCTGGATTACGGACAGGACGGGCTATCGCTACGATGCCATCGATCCAGAGAGTGGCCAACCCTGGCCTGCCATGCCGCCTTGCTTTCTAAAGCTGGCGCAGAACGCGGCTGCCGAAGCGGGCTTCCCCGACTTCCTGCCTGATGCCTGTCTCATCAATCGCTACGAAGTGGGAACTAAGCTTTCGCTGCATCAAGACAAGGACGAGCGAGATTTCGGTGCGCCGATAGTTTCTGTCTCGCTCGGGGTTCCCGCAGTATTCCTGTTTGGCGGATTGAATCGTGCCGACAAGACGGAGCGGCTGCCCGTAAGCCACGGGGATGTGGTCGTTTGGGGTGGACCCGCGAGACTTCGCTATCACGGTGTCCTGCCGCTCAAAGAAAACCACCATCCTTTGCTGGGCGGATACCGCGTGAATCTGACATTTCGTAAAGCGGGTTAGCTCTGACTCGCTTTGGTGGTCCAGCGAGGTCGCAGGGCCACGACGCAACGGTTGACTAGGGTCGACGCGCAGGCGCAGGGCCAGGAGGAAGAATCTCCGGTTCACCGGCGCGAACCTGCTGGTGGGTTACGTAGAACACAGCCGCAGTCCAAGTGGGAAACAGATCAAAACCAGGAATGAGTTCTGCAACAAGCGTGGGCAGGAAGGCCCAGTGCCATCCAAGGCATCGGATAAGAACCGCCGCCACAACCAGATCGAGCACGGTGTCCGCTGGCGACAGACCACCCTCAGCAAAGAACGGCAGTGCGGCGATCTGAACGGCATCCGCAGCGATGGCAACCAGCCACGCCAGGCGGTGCTCCGGAGACTTGATCGTTCTGAGGTCAAACCCCCACATAACGGCCCATAAACAGGATACAACGGATGCGGTTTCCAAGCGAAGGAAACAAACGAATCAGTTCAGACTACCGGCCAGCACCCACAAGCCGACCTCCTTGACTGCACTCCCTTTGAAACTGTAGAGTTCAGATGACTGAAATGGAGAGTTATGGCGACCCCAACTATTGCCAAGAACGGCACAATAGTAGTTTCTGCCTTACGCGCACGTGCTCATTTTGGGGAGCTTCTGCGTCGCGTGGAAAACGAACGTCGGTCACTCGTGATCGAGAAGCGCGGGGCGCCCAAAGCCGTTCTGCTCAGCATCCGTGATTACGTCAGGCTTGCAGCACCCGAGCCCGAGGTCTTAAGAGTCATCGGTGAGGAGTCGGAGCGGAACGGGACGAGTACGTTGACCTCGCGCCGAATCGACCAAATTATCAAAATGTCCCGGTCCCGGAAATCGAAGCGGTGATGCTTCCCCTCCGTCTGGTAGTTGACACAAACGTCCTGGTTTCCGCTGCTATCAGACCGGCGGGGCTGCCGCGCACAGTCTTCCTCCTGGCCATTACCAAACCGGCTCGTCTCTATGTGTCCCGCCCCATCTTGGAGGAATACGGCGATGTGCTTCGCCGCCCCGAGTTTCGTATTCGCAAAGGGCTTCGGCAACAATTCCTGGCGCTTATCAAGCGCCACAGTTACGTCGTGGCTCCAACACGGCGCCTTGAAGTCACACACGACCCCGATGACAACATATTCCTGGAATGTGCCGATGCTGCCCGAGCAGACTATCTGGTGACCGGCAATCCGAGGCACTTTCCGAGATTCTGGAAGAAAACCAAAGTCATAACATCCCGAGAATTCATTAGCTTGATTGCGCCGCACTTAACCGCCTAGCGAAGTTCAAGAACGAGGGTGAATCGGCAGCACATATCGCGCGCTTTTGCGCCCTGCGCTAGAATCTGATCATCCAAATATTCACATTCACTCGGAGATCGACTCATGATCCAGCTCAAGGTCAACGGTGTCCAACACTCCTTCGATGGCGAGCCCGATATGCCTCTGCTCTGGTACCTGCGCGACATCCTCGCTTTGACTGGAACCAAGTTCGGCTGCGGCATGGCGCTGTGCGGCGCTTGCACCGTGCATAAGAATGGCAAAGCCATCCGCTCCTGCATCACCACCATGCAAACCGCTGCCGGCAGCGAAATCCGCACCATCGAAGATATCGGCGCGAACGGCCAGCATCCCGTGCAGAAGGCCTGGATGGAAGTCAACGTCCCGCAGTGCGGCTACTGCCAGTCGGGCCAGATCATGCAGGCAATCGCTCTGCTCAAGCAGAAGCCGACGCCTACTGACGGCGATATTGATGACGTTATGTCCGGCAACATCTGCCGCTGTGGAACTTATCAACGGATTCGTGCAGCCATCAAAGCTGCCGCCGGAGAACGCGCATGAACAATTTGACCAATGTCAGCCGCCGCAGCTTCCTCGAAGGCGTTCTCTCCGCTGGAGCGCTGGTCCTCTGCGTGCGCTTCGTGCCCGAGACTCTCTGGGCGGCCGACGCCGCCCCCGGTTCCCGCGCCGACCAGTCAGTTCTTCATCCCAGCGTGTATGTCGGAGTTGACACCGATGGCACCGTCTACATAATTGCTCACCGCTCTGAGATGGGTACGACCAGCCGCACTTCGCTTCCGCTCGTCCTTGCCGATGAACTCGATGCCGACTGGAGCCGAGTGAAAGTGCAACAAGCGATCGGTGATCCACGCTATGGCTCGCAGGACACCGACGGCTCCCACTCCATCCGCGAGTTTTATCAACCCATGCGGGAGGGCGGTGCTGCCGCTCGCCTGATGCTTATCCGCGCCGCCGCGAAGCAATGGGGCGTGCCCGAGGGCGAGTGTACAACTGACCCGCACGTCGTGGTTCACAAAGCTACTGGCAAGAAGGCCGGCTACGGAGAACTAGCCGTAGCCGCCGCCAAGCTTCCCGTCCCCAAGAAAGAAGATCTCAAGTTCAAGCCGCCGTCAGCCTGGCGCTACGTTGGCAAAGGCCAGACCAGCTACGACCTCGAAGACATCTGCACCGGCAAAGCAAAGTTTGGCATGGATGCCCGTATCGAAGGCATGCTCTACGCCTCCATCGAGCACCCGCCGGTCCTCGGCGGCAAATTGAAGTCGTTTGACGACAAAGCTCCGTTGCAAGTAAAAGGGGTGCGCCAGACCATCGCTATCGACACCTTCACTCCTCCCCACCACTTCCAACCGCTCGGTGGAGTCGCGGTCATCGCCGATAACACCTGGTCCGCGATGAAAGGACGCAAGAAGCTCAACCCGGTCTGGGACAACGGCGCTCACGCCGTTTACAACTCCGACCAGTACAAGAAAGATTTGCAGGAGACTGCCCGCAAGCCCGGCAAGGCCGCGCGCAATCAGGGCGACGTGTACGCGGCGTTTACCCAGGGTGGTAAGACGATCGAGGCCGAGTACTATGTTCCGCATCTGGCGCACGCTTCGATGGAGCCGCCCGTCGCCCTCGCCGATTATCGCGACGGCAAGGTCACCGTCTGGGCATCAACCCAAAATCCGCAGGCGGTGCAGGAGGTCATCTCGCAGAAACTGGGAATTCCGAAAGACGCGGTCACATGCCACGTTCCGTTGTTGGGGGGAGGATTCGGCCGCAAATCGAAACCGGACTACGCCGCCGAGGCCGCCATTCTGTCAAAAAAAGTGGGCCACCCGGTGAAGGTCGTCTGGAGCCGCGAAGACGACATCCGCTTCGATTACTACCACACGGTTTCTGCGATGTACATGAAAGCGACGCTGGGCGCCGACGGCCTTCCTACGGCATGGCTGCAGCGGTCCGTATTCCCCACCATCGATTCTACATTCGACCTGCACGCCAGCGCCGCCAGCGCCGGTGAACTGCAGCAGGGCTGGACCGACCTGCCCTTCAATATTCTCAATCTCCGCGCCGAGAACACAGGCGCCCCCGCCCATGTGCGCATCGGATGGCTCCGCTCGGTGGCCAACATTTACCATGCCTTCGCCGCCCAGTCCTTCGCTGACGAGTGCGCCCACGCCGCCGGCCGCGACCCGCTTGAGTACCTCATGGCCCTGATCGGGCCGCCCCGCATCGTCGATATAAAGAAATCCGCACCTGACTATCCCAACTACGGCGGATCGCTCGAAGCCTATCCAATCGATACCGCCCGCCACCGCCGCGTGATCGAACTGGTCGCGGAAAAATCCGGATGGGGAAAACGAAAGCTCGGCAAGGGCCAGGGCATGGGCATCGCCGTCCACCGAAGTTTCCTTACGTACGTGGCCACGGTGGTCCAGGTCGAAGTGAATACTCAGGGCGAAGTAGGCATCCCGCGGGTCGACATCGCGGTAGACGCCGGCCTGGTCGTCAACCCGGAAGCCACACGCTCCCAGTTTGAAGGCGCCGCCGTCTTCGGTACCAGCCTGGCCCGCTTCGGAGAAATCACCGCGACCAACGGAGTCGTCGATCAATCCAACTTCGATACATATCCCGTGACGCGAATGAACGAAGCTCCCTACAAGACCAACGTCTACATTGTAGAAAGCAGCGCCCCGCCGGCAGGTGTGGGAGAACCCGGCGTCCCCCCGTTCGCGCCCGCGTTGTGTAACGCCATCTTCGCGGCCACAGGAAAACGCATTCGCGAACTGCCGCTTTCGCGCAATAAGCTGGTTGCGTAGTGCGGTGTAGAATTTTGACGGGTATCGACCAGACGTCACGGCACTCGATCGTCTGCGGTTAATCGCACCCGGTTCTCCGCCTCATCTCGAATGTGATTCAGGACCCGCAAGTGAATTCGATGAATGATGGCGTCTGACCACAACCGCCAATATGCGGCCGGCCAAAGCGTATGCCGGTAGCAGGTTGTGCCTTCGAGCCGCGTTCCTCCATTGGGCAACGCCGCTAGCAAGAATTGCCCGCCGTTCGACACCAGAAAGCCATGAAGATGCGGTGGTTCAATGTGAGAGTAGGGGGTCCATTCCTCCATGGGTGCTGGATTCGAGGTTACAGAGAATTTTAGCAGGCGAGGCTCGTCCCAAACTTCGATGGGTTCGACAAATGCACCGGTAGAGAACACGCAATGCCGTTCGGCTCCAGGCCCAGTTCCGAGTATCTCCGCTCGTATTGGATAAGCGATCCCAGCCCGGAACATCCATTCCCTGGGCGGCGGAATCTCCGCAAAGGCAACGACCTGCCGCCACACCTTGGCGGGCGCGGCCTGAATGTCGATTGCGGTGCGAACTTCATAAACGGGGGCCGCCGGCGCAGCAATGTGCTCCGCCCACTGGACGCCCGGAACAAAAATGACCAAGACAGAAAGGAGCGCTGGAGTTCCTTCCTGGAGCCAGCGCCGCCGTTGCACCAGGTGGCCGAAGCTTCCTCCGATAGCCGCAAGCGGCAGCGCGATAGGCATTGCCATGACCATGCAGACCATCCCCTCAACCGCCAGCGCCAACAGCGCCAAGCCCAGAAGTGCGGTGGACAGACAGGCCACTCCCACACAACTCTGAAGGCTACGTGGTTCGCGCACCCCGTAGATCAGGGCAGCGGCGAATCCCATCGTGAACGGCAAAGCAACGAATAGACCCCAGCCATAGTTCGTTAGCAATCGCATCCCGATCCACGCCATGAAAAATCCGGCCGGGACCGTGAAAAGAAGGGAAATCGCGGCGCTTCCGAGCGCGCTTTCAGGGATGATTCGTGCGAAAGATGACCTCGCGGGCAGCTCTGTTGCCCATTCTGTCGTTGCTGGGTTATTGGCGGGCACCAAACAGAGCAAAAGAAGAAATAGCAGATTCAGGAACGGCACAAAGAAAAGCAGAACCAGCACGGGCGGCAGGTTCGCGCTTCGCAGCCGCCGGATTGTGAGCGCCACTCCGACCCAGACGAAAGGAAGCGCCAGCGCTACCATCGTCTCGAGAAATGCGGTGTCCTCGCTACGTAGCGCGGTAATGCGCGCCACATCCCGCAGCGGAACCCAATAGTTGAACAGCCCCCAAGGACGATGAAAGACCAAAGTGGCCACCACGCGATCGAGATTGTGTTTCAAAGCAAACCCGACCAGCCCCACCACGGCATACGGCCCGCGATCGATCGTTCCACTCGAACGCCAAAGGTCAGCAAACGTGATTTTCATAAAAGATTCACTCGCGAATTCGTGTCAGAGGTTGCTGGCAACTTGGACTGCGTTGCAGCGCTCAGCCGGGCATCTCCGGCGCTGGGCAACCCAGCGATATCCCGCCCCTATCGCTGCAGTCATTCCGGGAAACCCCGCTACCCACACCAGCGGCCGCGCCCACCACAACTCGCGCGCGACGGCGAGCACGGCGTCGGCGCCGACGTAATGTCTTCCATCTGTAAGCACAAAGCGGATCGCCCGTCGTAACTCCTCCGGCGAAAGCCCGAGCAGCATCCCCACTCGCGGGTCCTGCAAAGGGGCCAAAGCCAAGTCGCGCCGCTTCATCGGGCCGACCAGCCACCGCGCAATGCCCGTGCAGAACTCGCATTCCGCATCGAAGAAAAGCCATCCCCGGGCGTGCCGCCCCTTGTGATCCGTCATATCCGACGCAAGCGAGATCACGGTTTCCTCATTTCATCGCAGGCTTTTTTCCCGCCGCCAAAAGCAACTTCAGTTTTCCCCGCAAGCGGGCCATCCCCTTGAGCGCGCCGGTCGGGATGCTCACGAATTCTTCGAACAGGCCGGACGTCGTGGTCAGGAATTCCAGCATCTCTTCCAATCGCTCCCGGATGTATGCGCTTCCTGCCCCTGCCCGCTTCAGTTCCCCTACGCATTCCTCCAACACTCGCAGGGTTGGATCAATCTCCCGTCGCTTCCGCTCCTGCGAAACAATCCGGAAAATCTCCCAGACATCCTTCACCGATTCAAAATGATCCCGGCGATCGCCCAGCACGTGCACAACCCGGACAATCCCCCATCCCTGCAGCTCTCGCAGGCTGGTGCTCACGTTGGATCGCGCCACCGACAAGGTGTTGGCGATTTCTTCCGCGTGCAACGGCTTGGGCGAGACAAACAGCAAGGCATGCACCTGGGCCACAGTCCGATTGATGCCCCAACGCGTACCCATTTCGCCCCAGTGCAGGATGAATCGCTGTTCGATCGGTGTAAGCGGCATGGAATATTCTGTAATGTCTGTCAGTACAGAAAATACCGTAATAACAACAATCTGTCAAGATTTCTGGGGGATATTCTTTCTGTCTCGGAGTTGAGTCGGAGCGCCTTTGAATCCGAGCTTGGACGGCGGCGACAGAAAGGAAATCCCGCTGCCTGGGAGACCCTCAGGAGGCAACCCCACGCCGTGCTCATGCAACTAAATAATTAGTTGACGTTTAGTCTTTCCTCGCGTCTAATAATTCGAGAATGGAGAATGGCCGTGCCGCCCACCAGGTCCGCAACTTTAACTGAAGCTGAACTCCGCCTCATGGATGTGCTCTGGCAGCAAGGTCCGTCGACCGTCCAGCAGGTCCTGGATGCCCTGCCCAAGAAATCGCAAATAGCTTATAACTCCGTCCTCACCACGATTCGGATCCTCGAAAAGAAGGGTTACCTAAGACATATTAAGGATGGCCGTGCCCACGTTTACCGGCCCCTGGTCGAGCGCGCCGAAGCATCACGTTCAGAAATTCGCCACCTGGCCCATCGCTTCTTCGAGAATTCTCACGAAATGCTGGTGCTGAATATTTTAGAAGATCGTGGCGTCGATGCCGAGGAACTGAATCGCCTCCGCCAACTCCTGGACCAAACCCAGCCGGAAGGAAGCAAATGATAACCGCCGCGCTCAACCTCGACCAACTAGCCCGGATCGCCGCCGAGCGCATCCTGAACTCCATGCTGGAGGGCATCGCCATCGTTTTCTTTGCCTGGGTCCTGTTGCAGATTGTGGGACGGCGAAATTCCAGCACCCGCTTCGCGGTCTGGTTCTCCGCGCTGCTCGCAATTGCGACGCTGCCCGTACTCGGCGGTGCGCCTTCGAGCGCAGGACCAGCCAAAGTAGCAACCTCTGCGATCACCGTGCCGCTTTCATGGGCGCTTGCCATTGTTGTTGTTTGGGCGGCAGGTGCGACTCTAGCGATGACCCGGGTCAGCGTTGGTCTTTGGCAGCTGCGAAAACTGCGCGCCAGTTGTACCGCAATCGATCAGGCAACTCTAGATCCACAATTGCGGTCCACCTTGCAGACCTTCCAAGCGGTCAGGTCCGTGGAGCTTTGCCAGTCCGACCGCCTGCAGGTGCCGACCGCCATCGGTTTCCTGAACCCGGCGGTGGTGATCCCGGCCTGGGCGATGCAGGAGCTTTCCACCGCGGAACTGAACTCGATCCTGATCCACGAACTGGCTCACCTCCGACGCCGGGACGATTGGACCAACCTCGCCCAGCAAATCGTGAAGTCGCTCCTGTTCTTCCATCCCGCCGTATGGTGGATCGAGAGCAAACTCGCTTTAGAGCGCGAGATGGCCTGCGATGACGCCGTCCTCGCCGAGACTGCCAATCCGCGAGGCTACGCGCAATGCCTCGTTTCCATCGCCGAGAAGAGTTTCCTGCGGCGTAGCTTGGCGCTCGCGCAAGCCGCGGTGAACCGTGTGCACCAGACTTCGCTGCGCGTGTCCCAGATTCTCGACGCCAACCGTTCCCGCGCAACCCGGGTCTGGAAACCGGCTCTATATTCCGTAGCGGCGTTTTCGGTCGTCTGTCTCGTTTCGTTACCGCACGCGCCCGAACTTGTGACCTTCGAAGACCGGAACTCGGAAGCTTCGGTCGCGACCGCGAAGCCTGCGAGCGATAGGTTGGCCTCCTCCGCTGGCCCGAATGCTTTCGATAACCGGGCGGTAGCGACGGAACTGACCTTCCAGCCCGAATCGGATCGCCGCACTATGCAACATCCTGTTCGGGCATCTGCAAGCCTCTCTAATCGCGTTCCCGAGGGCACGACTCCTGTCCCGCAAAATGCTGAAAACCGAGTTCCGGCGTCCACGACCCGCACACCGCAAAATGTTAACTATCGAGTTCGGGAGGGCACGAGTTTACTCGTGCCGCAAAAAGCTGGGCTTCAGCCCCTGAGGCCAGGAACCTCAACCCA
>Ga0207003_1136_pt1 | contig 13019 bp, 10 predicted proteins | sample Alteio_BWMinCont_89_FD_153474 | JGI IMG/M metagenome (GOLD analysis project Ga0207003, IMG submission 153474) | Enriched cells from forest soil in Barre Woods Harvard Forest LTER site, Petersham, Massachusetts, United States -... | ecosystem: Environmental > Terrestrial > Soil > Temperate forest >...
CAGCGTCGTGAGCGTCACCATCGTGATCAGGAAGAGCAGCGTCGCGCCATCAAATGGGAAACGCACCCCAACGGGGATATAATCCCTGAACAGCCAGAGGGCGGGCCGGACCAGCAGGGCTGCCAGGATCACCGCAAAACCCGTAACCAACAAGGTCTCGGTAAGGAATTGCGCTATCAGCCCTTTCCGGCTGCTGCCCATTACTTTCCGGATCCCTACCTCCTTCATCCGTTGGAACGATTGCGCCGTGGAGAGATTGATAAAATTGATGATGGCCAGCAGCAGGATAAAACCGGCGACACCCATCAGCGCATAGAGCAGGGGCAGGTAGGCCCGGCGGAAATCGTCGCCCGTGTCGTCCGGGTGAAAATCGGCGGTGTAATGCATCTCCAGCAGGGGTTGGAGATAGAGCCGCAAGTGGGTCGCTCCGGGGAAGGATACGATGGTTGTCCTCCGGGCATAATCGGCCAGCCGGGCATTCACCGTGGCCGGATCCACGCCCTTCGCCAGCCGGACGAAGGCCTGCGACTGATGCGGCTGCAAACTTTTCCAGTCCCCGGTGGGAAATTGGCTCCTGACCCAGGTGGTCGGGGCCGTGCGGATGGAGATGAACGAGGTGTAGTTGAGGTCGGAGGACTTATCCCAGTCTTTTACGATGCCCGCCACCGTTACCGGAAGGCTGTCCTCATAGATCAGGGTCCGGCCCAGCATGTTTTGCAGGGCGCCGGCGCCGAAGAATTTCCTCGCCGCGCTCTCTGCCAGCACCACCTTATCAGGATCGTTCAGCACGGCCGGACTGCCCACCAGCCATTGATGGGGAAAGAGATCGAAAAAGCCCGGACCGGTCAATATCGTCGACAAGGCATAGCTGTCGGCCTGCGGCCCGCTGAACTCCCCGGCGGCCTTGCTTCCCCTGGCCGGCACCGCGATGGAGAACGCAAACGTATGAAACCCCACCTGCGCCTCGAATCCGGGGATATCGTGTTCGATGCCCGCGACTTCCGGGATCGGGCAGTTCATAAATTTTGTCCCACCACGCATCCCTCTAAAATCCCCGACGATCCGGTAGATCCGGTCGGCACCGGGATGGAAGCGGTCAAAGCCAAGATCGAAGCGCGCGATCAGGAAGATGACCATGCAGGCGCAAAGTCCAATGGACAGGCCGAGGATATTTATCGCCGTGTAGAGTTGGTGATGGCGGATATTGCGCCAGGCGTATTTGAATGTGGCACGAAGCATACGGGTGAGTTTTACCCCGTGAGATGCGGATTTTGGAATTTACCATATATTTTTGGTCAAATTGTCGCCATGAGTAAGATCAGGTAGGTAAGCTCACGCTCAGCGTACACCCTTCCCCGGGCTGGGACTGGATCTCCACTTTGCCGTTGAATAATTCCGTCCGGCTGATAATATTGGTGATGCCCACCCCCTTGCGGTGGCGGCTCACATCAAAACCCACCCCGTTGTCGGCGACGGTGACCACGATATTTGGCCCTTCCATCGAGAGCCGGATGAGCACGCGGGTGGCGCGGGCATGCTTCACGATATTGTTGAGCTGCTCCTGCACGATGCGGAAGACCGTGAGTTTGCGCCGGTCCTCGATCTGGTCTTCGGAGATATTCTGCAGGTCGAGTTCCATGGCCAGATCGGTACGCGTCATTTTCATATCATCGATGATGTCCTCGATAGACTCGATGAGTCCTATCTCCCGCAAGCCGGGGGTGATCAGCGACTTGGAGATCTTGCGGATCTCATTGATGGCCTTGCTCACCAGTTCGGTGCTCCGTTCGAGCAGTTCCTGCCGCAACTCTTCGTCGGTCATCGCGGTATTGATATAGAGGTTGCTCGCGCCCAGGATCTGATTGACATTGTCATGCAGCTCCTTCCCAATCTCCGTCCGCTCCTTCTCCTGTGCGAGGATCACGGCCTCGGTGATCTGCTTCTGCCTGGTCAGCCGCTGCTGGTTGAGTTCCTGCTCCAGTTGGATCCGCTCCGTCACATCGTTGGCCAGCACCAGCACGGCCGGCTGCTCCTTATAGCTGATCCAATGCCAGGCGATATCGACAAAGATGATCTCGCCGTTCTTTTTGACATGCCGGAGGATGCCCTTCTTGATCCCGTCCCGGCTATATTGTACGGCCTCCACCTCCGCCATCAGTTCCTCGCGATTGCCGTCCAGCCGGATATCGGCCAGGGTGCGGTTGAGGAATTCCTCAAGCGTATATCCATAATGCTGAACCGCCGCCGCATTGGCTTCGAGAAACCGGAAGGTCTTCGCATTGAAGACCCACATGGGCATGGGGTTGTTGTTGAAGAGTTCGCGGTAACGCTCCTCGCTTTCGCGGAGGAATTGCAGGTTGCGAAGCCGCTCGATGCTATAGCGGATCGCCCGGCTGAGCAATTTCTCGTCAAAATCCCCCTTGACCAGGTAGTCCTGGGCGCCCATCACCAGGGCCTGCATGGCGATCTTGATATCGTTGAGTCCCGTCAGCAGGATCACGGCGACCCGTTGGGTAAGGGATTGAAGCTGGATATAGGATTCGAGTCCAAAACTATCGGGGAGGGACAGGTCCAGGAACAGGAGATCGGTGGACTGCTGCGCCAGGGCCTGCTTCGCCGCCGAGAGATTGGCCGCGTGCCGGATCTCCGCAAACGAAAGGTCCGTTCCATGCAGGAATTCCCGGAGGAGGAAGAGGTCGCCCGGGTTGTCTTCCACCACGAGGATACGTATCGGTTGGATGTCGCCGTCCATCTATTGTACCGTTTTGGGGAGTTTGACAATGCTGATCCAGAAGTCCTCGATGGTCCGGACGACGTCCATAAAACGATCCAGGTCCACGGGCTTCGTGATATAACAATTGGCATAGTTCTCATACGAAGCCAGGATATCCTTTTCCGCGGAGGACGTGGTCAGCATGATCACCGGAATCCGCTTCAGATAGGGATCGGCCTTGATGATCCCCAGCAGTTCCGTTCCGTTCATCCTGGGCAGGTTGATGTCCAGCAGGATGAGATCCGGCATATCGCCGCTCCGGTCCTGTCTGCGCAGGAATCGCAGGGCCTCCACCCCGTCAGAGGCGATGGAGATCTTGTTGATGATGCGGGCATCATCGAGCGCTTCCCTGGTGAGCAGAATATCCCCTTCGTTGTCATCCACCAATAAAATATGTATCTGTTGCATAAATGTTCGAATGAGGTTAAGCCTTTTTGTGAATAGTAAAATAGAATGTCGTTCCGTGGTCCTGTTTCGACTCGACCCAGATGCGGCCGCCATGGCGCTCCACTATCTTCTTGCAGATGGCCAGGCCGATGCCCGTGCCGGTATAGTCGGTCTTGTTGTGCAACCGCTGGAAGATGATAAATATCTTATCGAAGAATTGCGAATCGATCCCGATGCCGTTGTCCTCGACCGAGAAGCGCCAGTGCAGCGGCTCTTCTTCGGCCCGGATGCGGATGACCGGCGGCGTTTCGGAATGATATTTCAGCGCGTTGCTGATCAGGTTTTGAAACAACTGGGTCAGCTGTACCTTGTCCCCCGCAACGACGGGCATCTCGCCGATATCGACCCGGGCCCGCGCCGCGATGATCTTCTCCCGGAAAATATCGCCCACTTCCTTTATGACGACGGCGATATCGACGCCGGTGAAGCCTTCCTTTCCCGTTCCCACCCGCGAATATTCCAGCAGGTCCATGATGAGGGCCTTCATGCGTTCGGCCCCGTCGACGGCGTAGTGAATATACTGATCCGCCTTGGCGTCCAGTTGGCCGCCATATTTCTTTTGCAGCAGTTGGAGAAAGCTGCTGACCATGCGGAGCGGTTCCTGCAGATCATGGGACGCGATATAGGCAAACCGTTCCAGTTCCGCATTGGAAGCCGACAATTCGGCCGCGCGTTTGGCGAGATCGGCATTCAGTCGCTGTAGCTGGGTCTCGTAGCGCCGGCGATCGGTGATATCGCTGACGGCCACCATCCGCGCCCGGTAACCCTCGAAAGTAATGGAGTGCGCCGTCACCGATACGTCGATGACCTCCCCATTCTTTTTGACATGCCGCCAATATCCATTGCGCAAGGCGCCGGGCTGGTGCCGGATACTCTCGACATCCTCGATCAACTGGGGAACGTCTTCGGCCGGGCGGATATCCGCGATGGTCATGCCCAGGAATTCGGTGCGGGTATAGCCATAGTCGCGGATGGCCGTATCGTTCACCTCCAGGATGCGCATCGTCTCCTCGTCGTAGATCCATTTCGGTAAAGGGCTCTTGTCAAAGAGCATCTTGTATTTTTCCTCGGAGGACTGCAGCAGCCGCTCCCTTTCCTCCCGCTCCCGCCACCGGTTGAGCCTCACCAGCCGGAAGATGATGACGGCCATCAGGGCGACCAGTCCGGTGACGACCCATAAGGCCGACTGCAATTGGGCCGCCTTGAGCTGGTTGATATTGCGGCGGGTCTCGATAAACTGACGCTGGTCGTTTGCAAATTGATCGATGACGGATTGCATCCGCCGGGAATGATCCGGGTCGATCCCCTGTCGCATCCCGTTGAAATAGAATTGTAGCGAGTCGGCAAGCCGGCGCAGGGCGGGATCTTCGCCGATGATCGTCCGCAGACTGTCCAGCTCCCCTGGAAGCCGGGAGGCAAACCGCTGCGCCGTGTCGAGGTACCGGCTGTCACGTGTCAGCAGGTAGTCCTTGCTATTGCTTTCAAACTGGTTTACCGTGCTTTGTACCCGCTGGGTCTGGATGAAGATCGCCGTGGAATGCCGTATCAGCAGCCCCGTGTCCCTGATCCGCTGGTATTGCCAGACGGAGAGCACAACGATGACCAAAACCGCCACGACCGCGATGGCGATGGCATTGACCAGTCTGTTCCCGAGGAATGTTTTCATGTCTGGTAAGCGGTGACTTGAGGATCAGGCAAATGATTGTATGTAATATACAAAATAATTGGCTATCCCGCTGAGCGCAGAACTACAGTGCGGCATTCAGGAGGCGGCGACGGCCATTCTCCCGCCGGGGCTCGGCCATAACCCGGACCATACTGTCCACAATATGCGAAAAAGAGAAGAATTGAATGAGGGTGGATGCACAGGCGCCCATCTCCCTGAGTCGCTTCGCATCGCCGGAAAGGGTCTCCAGGAATTTTTGACACTTCTCCACATCCCCAAGCGGAAAGGTGATCCCGGTCTTGTTCTCGAGCACCAGGTCGGTGGCGCAACCCACCTGCTCCGAGGCCATGACGGGGATGCCGCAGGCCATCGCTTCGTTGATGCCCAATCCCCAGGTCTCGCTAAGGGAAGGCATGAGGTAGATATCCCCCATCCGGTAAACCGCAGGCATGAAGCTCTGGTTCTGGAAACCCATGAAGAAGACATTGGCCATCTCCCGGGCCCGCTGTTGCAATTCGGGTTTGAGATGACCGTCGCCGACAAGGATAAAACTGATGGGGAGGTCCTGACAGCGATGGGCAAGATCCAGTACAAAGGAAGGGTTCTTCACCTCGATCAGCTTCCCGGCAAAAAGCACGACCAGATGATGGCTGGGGACTCCCAATTCCCTTTTCCAGCGCTGCGCCAGATCGATGCTCTCCTGTCGCGGCCTCGCAAACCGGCTGATATCGATCGCCTGGGGGGAGAAGACCAGTTGGGACGGCTTCATGCCATGCCGGAGAAAATAGGATTTATTATTGGTCCCCACATAGAGTGCGTAGTCGACATGCCGATAGACCCAGGTCAGGAAGATGCGCCGGGCCAGCTTGCGCAACCCGGTCTTCTCATGCAGCAAGACCGAGTCGCCACGGAAATAGATGGGGAGGCGTTTGTAAAAATGCAGGATGGCCTTCAAATGGCTATGGTAATTCCAGCCGATGACCAGTAAACCCTGGGGATTCCAGGCCTCGATCTTCCCGATAAGCGTGGGGTTGACGATCCCGCGGAAGGTCTCGAGACCGGGGCGGTGGGCGGTATTGGGTACGAACTCGTACTCATAGCCATCCAGCAGGGGAATATCCCATTGGATATTCCGGCCAAAGCCGGGGTCGTATACGGTTCCGTTGCGTGATTGTTCGTAGGTGTAAAAAACTTTTATGGCAATCTTTTTCTCGGCCAGGCGGATGAGCCAGGGAACATGGTATTGAATCGGATGAGTAGTGACTATCGCCAGTTTTTTCATTGAATTGTCGTCAATGGGTGAAAGAAAGGGCCGGTTGCTTTTCCAGGAGGCTCCACAATCGCTGATAGAGGTTCTGCTGATCGATATCCACCAGTTCGCTTTCCTCATTGTAGAGGGGGTGTACCATGATCTCGACGCTCCTGCCATTCAGGTCCCTGTTCCGGGCGAAAACGTTCATATCCTCGATACTGCCGAAGAGATCCGTATTGTGGAACCTGCTCCCGCCACCGGGCCGCCAGCGGAACCCAATCCCGCCACCCAGCCGCCAGCGGAACCCCCTCCCGCTCAGCCGCCAGCGGTTGAAGATAAACTTATAGATCCGCTTGGGCAGACTCGGAAACGGCCCCATGTTCCGGGTAAGCCGGATGCGCGTGATCCCATATTCCCGGCCAAGCCGGCACACCAACGGGGCGATAGCCCACTCCGTATGGATATGGTGATGCGAATCCAGGTGGGTCGGGTGGATGCCCGCGTCGATCACTCGCTCGAGTTGTGTCTTCATTTCTTCATATACCGCATGTTTTTCCTGACGGCTCAGATGGAACACGGATCGCTGCCGGTCGTAAATAAAACGGCCATTGTCGTTGCAAAAAAAAGGGCAATCCAGGATGAGGCGGGATAAGGGATGGCCTTCCGTCAGGTTGAGATGTACTCCGATCCTGCCGTTGAGCAGCGTATGTTCACGCACAAGCCTGACAGCATCATCGAATCCGGGCATATTGGCCATCATCGAAGTGCTGGTCACCAGACCGCTCTCCATACTCTCAAGGATGGCCCGGTTGACCTTATTGCTGATGCCAAAATCATCGGCAGTCACGATCAATCTGGATAAAGCCATAATAGCGCTTGACAACAAAATAACGACCCATTCTGTATGAATCTCGGATTGTGTATAAAAATTAGGGATAAAACCTTAGATTTCAAGACGATTAGGACCCCGGGGGCCCGCAACTACCCACTTCCCACTATTCCCAATTCACCTCCCCCCTATTCCCATTTCAAGCAGGTGGGCCTGGGAACCTTCAGCGTCCTGCCTGTGGGCTGGATCATCCCGGTGCGTTCGTCCACGCTAAAGATCACGATGCTGTCGCTCTCCTGGTTGGCGACCAGCAGCCATTTTCCGCTGGGATCCAGCGAGAAATTGCGGGGCTCCACCCCCATCGTGGGGACATAGCCCAGGGTATGTAAAAGCCCCGTGGCAGGGTCTACGGAAAAGATGGCGATGCTGGTCTCCGCCCGGTTGCTCGCATACAGAAAACGCCCATCCTGCGACACATGGATATCGCTGCTGCGAAAGGGCCCCCTGGCCGTATCCGGATGCGCCGCGATCCTTTGCAGCGAGTCCAGCCTTCCCGTGTTTGCATCATAGCGATAAACATCCACACATCCCCCTAATTCCTCGATCAGATAGGCAAACCGCCCATTCGGGTGGAAGCTAAGATGACGGGGCCCGCTGCCGGGCAGGGTTTTCATCTGCTGCTGTTCATCGCCGGTGGCCGGTGACACCGCCGAAATTTGGTCGAGCCCGAGGTCCTGGATATAAAGGAATTTTCCGTCGGGACTATATACAGCCGAATGGACATGCGGCGCTTCCTGCCGCTCGGGATTGGCGCCCCTGCCGAGATGCTGAACCGCGAACTGCGCCTTGCCCGGCAACCCCCCAGCCCCGATGGAATACAGCGTATAGCTGCCGCCGGTATAGTTGGCTACAGCCACTTGTTTGCCTTCCGCGTCCACCGCCACATAAGCGGGATTATCGCCAAGGCTCGACACCTTGCCGAGAAAGGTCAGTCTTCCCTTCTTTTTATCGAAGTCAAAAACGCTCAGGCTTCCCTTTCCCTTCATCCTCGACTCCGTACAGGCATAGAGTCTCGCGCCGCCGGGTGCGACGGCCAGGTAGGAAGGGTTGCACACGCCTTCTGTATGACTAAGCGCTGTGGCCTTACCGGTAGTAGCATCGAAGCGGTACACATAGATGCCCTTGCTGCCGGTGGAGTCCAGCTTCGGGTTGTTCGCGAGATTGCCGGTATTGGTGTAGGTTCCTACAAAAAGCACGTAGTTCTGTCCATGGGTGACTGAGGCTGCGAACAAAAGAAGGCTACAGATACTTAGGGCAGATATCCTTTGCATGTGGCTGTACTTTAATACGCAAATTCATCATCCGGCATCCCGATCGGCGCGCCCGGCGGCATCTCCAGCGCGGGCTGGGGAATGAACTTGTCTGGGTTCTTGGTAAACTCGTTCACCTGCGACAATCCGAAATACAAGGCGGCCGTCCAACGGGGTTCGGCATTCACGACCTGCAGCCCCATCCACGTAGACAGCGCCGTTATCGTCAGCAGGGCCTCGCCCCGGACGTTCTCGGCATTCTTGGGATTGGCCGCTAAAGAAAGCAGGTATTTCAGCGTCAGATTGTCCACCAGCACCTGCAGTTCTCCCTTGTACCCGGGCTTCAACGGGGTCTTCCAGGTCTTGTCGATGAGTTTGTTCAGCACGGGCAGCAGTCCCGGCTGGTGTTCGTCGCGGGCCTGGAATTCGATCAGCCTCGCGGCCCGTTCGCCATCCAGCAGATAGGAGAGGGTATTGTTTGCGGCCGCTTCCGCCACGGCGATGGGGTCGAAGGTGGGACCGGTATGCCCTTCGAAATTCTCGATCGTCGAGGGATAGCCCGAGGGACGCGGCGGGATCTTGCGGATAAGGTCATCCGGTAAGGCCAGCGCGTCGGGTGTCAGGGTATTCATCAACGCATCGAAGGCCCGCCACTGGTCGGCCGGGTCCACCATCTTCGTGGGTTCCTGTCCGTCGTTCTTTATCGCATGGGTGAAGTATAGACCGCCAAGCGATTTTGCCGCCGCCTCCACCTGGTAGCGGTGCAGCAGATAGATGGGTACGAGCACTTCTTCCAGCATGGCCATGGGTGCGCCCTGCGGGATGGCCTTTTCGCTGAAGATGTCCAGCAGATGGCGTCTGACGGCCATTAGTTTATCCAGCTGATCGATGGGATTCACGCCGTCGTCCCATTGATTGGAAAGCGGATGCGTCATCCCGCCGACATCGGGGATATACCGGTACCCTTCTTTCAGGGTCTCCTTGATGATCTTCTCCAACGCGGCGTCCTCGTCCGTTCCCTTGGGGAAATCGGAGTAGCCGAACGTAATGGCGCGTTTGTCCCAGCCGCCGATACCCCGGGCATAGACATCGGTGAGATCGATGGTGCCGTCTGGTTTCAGGCTGAAGCGGGGGAATGGATAGTCCATCACCGAGGCGCGGTCCCTGACGCTGGCGATAAAGTTATGCGACAGGCCCAGCGTATGCCCTATCTCGTGAGCGGAGAGCTGCCGGATCCGCGCCAGCGCCAGCTCCTCCATTTTCTTTGACACGGGTTTGCCGTCTTCATAGGGCTGGAGCAAGCCTTCGGCGATGAGATAGTCCTGGCGGTGGCGGTCCGATCCCAGCGTGACCACTCCCTTGATGATCTCGCCCGTGCGCGGATCGATATAGGAAGAGCCATAGGAGAAGGCCCGTTGCGGACTGCCGGTGCGCGTGAGCCAGTTGACCATATTGTAGCGGATATCCATGGGGTCAGCGCCTTCGGGCAGTTCCTTCACCTGGAACGCATTCTTATAGCCCGCGGCTTCGAAGGCCTGGTTCCACCAGGAGGCTCCCTCGATCAGCGCCTTCAGGATGATGGGCGGCGCGCCCCGGTCGATATAATAAACGATGGGTTCCACCGGTTCGCTCACGGCCGCATTGGGGTCCTTCTTGATGAGCCGGTGGCGATTGATAAACCGCTTGACGAGGGGTTCGCTCATGGGCGCGGAGAAATCATAGTACGTGAATTCGAAGAAGCCGCTGCGCGGATCGAATTTGCGCGGGGTGTACCCGCTATCCGGTAATTGCACAAACGCCTGGTGCATGCGCACGGTCACCGCCGTAGGATCGGGTGCTACCCCGCCGCCGCGCCGGAAACCGCCGCCTCCACCACCGCCGCCCGCGAATGTGATGAGCGCTTCGAATTCGGTATTCTTGGGGAAGTTCCTGGTGTTGTCCATGAACACCGCGCTGCGGGTCTCATCGAGCCGGTAGCCGCCGCCTGCCGCCGCTCCCGCCCTGCCGGGCGCATTTGCCGCCGCCGAGAAGGCGCTGCCGGGATTGCCGCGACCGGATCCGATATTGTCGCCGATATGTAATGCATCCCGCACGATCAGGGGCGTCCCGTCGATGAGCACCTTGTCGCCTTCCACCGCGACAGGCGCGAAACCAAAGAGGATGGATTGCGAAAAGCCGTCGGCCACATCCTTTTTCATATCCGCGTTGCCATTGACGGCGCGCTGCGCGTAATTGGGTTGAAGCAGGAATATTTTCGGACCCACCTTGATGAATTTTGCGATCACTCCCGAGGCCTGGCCCCGTTCCGCACCGCCATTGCCGATGCCTTCCGGCAGCGAACAGAAATACAGGAACTCCTGGTCGAAGCGGTCGAGCTCGATCAATACCTTACCCGTCTTTTCATCGTAGTAGAAATTGTAGAAGCCTTCATACTTCTTCATGTTTTGCGTCGCCGCCGCGATACTGATCGCGGGTTTTGCCTCGCCGCGATTGGCGTTGTCGCCGCCCGCGGGGCGCTGGGCCAGGGCCGGTAGGATGGATGCGGCCGTTGCCGTCATCAGCAGTAGTTTTCTCATCATATGCAGTAGTGTTGATATACGTTATTCGTGCTGACAAGTTAAGGCAGATTTATTTCCCCGCCAATTCCGGGAACCTCTCCGGCGGCCGCCGGTGCTGCGTCGCCTGTTCATACCCGTAGCAGATACGGATGAGCGTGGGCTCGTCGAAGGGCCGGCCGAGAAATTGCAGTCCCGCCGGCAAATGATCATAGGTGAACCCCATGGGGATGGTGAAGGCCGGCTGGCCGGTATGCGGGGCGATGATCTGGCTGTTATCGCCCTTATAGCCTTTGAGATCCCCGATCCGCGCCGGTGGGTTATTCCAGGTAGGATAGATAAGGGCCGCCACCTTGTAGCGATCCATCGCCGCGATCATCGAGTCGCGGAAGGCGATCCGCCGCGGATCGGTGTAGGCATCACCACAGGTGTGATTCACCGAATCCGTCCGCACGCCCTTTTCCAGTTCTTCATGGATATCATCGCTGATATAACTCGAGAATTTCCCCGAAGCGACGATCTCCCGCAGGTTCTTCACCGGCGGCGCCGGGTCCTGGTTGGCGAGATGGTTGTCGATGTCCTGTCTGAATACCTGGCACCACTGGTTGTCGGCGAGGGAATCGAATTTGGTGACGGTGACATTGTCGACGATGACGGCGCCCGCACGCCGGAGATCGATGATGGCTTTCTCGAAGAGCGCCTCCACCTGCGGATCGGGATTACGTTCGCTGAGCGTGCGGAAGACGCCGATGCGGATGCCGCGCAAGCCCCGCTTGTCGAGGTATTGGGTATAGTTGACCGGGATCCTGCCACTGCTGTAGCGGGTAATAGGATCGGCGGGATCATAGCCCACCATCACCTCGAGGAGTCGCGTCGCGTCTTCGACAGTCCGCGCCATCGGTCCACCCATATCATTCCGCAGATAAAGCGGGACGATCCCATCGCGGCTCAGCAACCCGATGGTACACCGAAACCCAACCAGGGAATTATGCGAAGACGGGCCACGAATCGAATTGCCCGTATCGGTGCCAAGCCCGGCCTCGCCAAGATTGGCCGCCACGGCCGCCGCCGTTCCCCCGCTGGAGCCCGCGGGTACATGTTCGAGGTTGTAAGGATTATGCGTCTCGCCGGCGATGCTGCTGATAGTGACCATGGGGCTAAAGGCCCATTCCGCCATATTGGATTTGGCCAGCACGATGGCGCCCGCATCTTTCAGGCGGCGGACCATCGTCGCATCGGTGGCCGGGATATAGCCCTTAAGCGTCAGCGAACCAGCCGCAGTCTGCAACCCCTTTGTATTGTAATTATCCTTTACGATGAGCGGGATGCAATGGAGAGGCCGGAGCTGGTGGGTCCGGGTGTATTCCGCATCCAGGCCGCGGGCGATGGTCAGCGCATCGGGATTGGTGAGGACGATGGCGTTGAGCCCGGTAGACCTGTCATATGCGTCAATCCGGCGCAGGTATTCGCCGACGAGCCCCTCACAGCTGCAGGTTTTGTTCTTCAACGCCTGGTGGATGGTAGCGATGGTCGTCTCCACCACGGGGATGACAGATTTGGGCGGCGGGTTTTGGCTCCGCGCCGCCAGGGAAAGGCAACAGCAAAGAAGCAGGGGAAGGGGTCTCATGTGCATAGCCAGTTTGATCGGTACAAGAGTACGCTTTAATCCGGGCCCTGCCGCCGGTTTTTGACTAGCGGTTGATAATTTCGGTGAAGCGGCCGGATACCCTTATTTGCTGGCCGAATCCTCCCGAAACACGCTGTCCACCTTCCTGCAATGGCAGTCGCAGTTGGCCGGGACCAGCTTTGCCAGGGCGGCCAGGACGCTGTCCGCAGACCGGATCTCCGCCGCATGCGGCGAGTCATGCGCCCGGATGTCCAGGCCATCCAATTGCAACTCGTCGATGGCCCGGTTGAACTCTTCCTTTGAGACCAGGCTCAGCTCTAGCGGCAAGGACTGGCTGGGGCTGGTGATGAATTTCGCCTTCCCGAAGATGACCTTCCCCTCATGCTCGCCCATCGCGACGATATACGCCTCGAGCCCCTGGGGCAGAGGGATCTTCCCGTCTCCGGTCAAAAATCCATACTCGTCCTTTGCGCCAGTCAGCAGGCCGCCCTGCTGGATGATCTTGCGGGCGGGGATGATGAGAAAGACATTTGCCTCCGTTCCCAGTTCGCCCCCTGGCC
>Ga0207003_1166_pt1 | contig 12873 bp, 13 predicted proteins | sample Alteio_BWMinCont_89_FD_153474 | JGI IMG/M metagenome (GOLD analysis project Ga0207003, IMG submission 153474) | Enriched cells from forest soil in Barre Woods Harvard Forest LTER site, Petersham, Massachusetts, United States -... | ecosystem: Environmental > Terrestrial > Soil > Temperate forest >...
CGCCACGCCCATCGGCTCGGAGATCCGCGACCCGAATCAGAAATTCATCTACGTCTACGACTTCGTCAAGAACTGGAGCTTCCTCGTCGAACTCATCAGCGTCTCCAAGGAAGAGAGTGGCAAAACGGAGTATCCGGTCGTCGTCAAATCCGAAGGCATCGCCCCTTCCCAGTATGGGACAAAAGGCCTCGTCGGCGACAAGCTCACGGAAATCGAAGAGAAATACGATCTCACAAAAGGAGCCGAAGGCTTTGGTACGATCGGCGCATCCGGCGAAGCGGAAACGGAAACAGAAAGCGAAGGCGAAACGGAAAGCGAAAGCGAAGAAGGCGAGGGGGAAGGCGAACCGGGAGTCGCCGGCGAAGAAGAACTTTAAAATTTCTGCCCCATGGCGCCGACAACACCCACGGTCATCATCATCGTTGGACCCACCGCCGCAGGCAAAACAGCCGCCGCCGTCCGCCTCGCCCGGCACCTGAAAACAAAGATCATCTCCGCCGACTCCCGCCAATGCTACCGGGAACTCAACATCGGCGTAGCCAAACCATCCCCCGCCGAACTCGAAGCCGTACACCACTATTTCATCAACTCCCATAGCATCGAAGCCGAAGTAAGCGCGGCCACCTTCGAAGAACTGGCCCTCCAATGGGCGGACGAGATCTTCAGGACCTCCCCCGTCGCCGTGATGGTCGGCGGAACAGGCCTCTATATCCGCGCCTTTACCGACGGCCTGGACACGATCCCCCCCGTCGACCAGTCCATCCGCAGTCATATCCGCTTGCATTACGAAGAACACGGCCTGGCCTGGCTCCAGGAAGAGATAAAAAAATACGACCCGGCCTTTTATGAGCAAGGGGAGATCCAAAACCCCCAGCGCGTTATGCGCGCGCTCGAGGTCCGCATGTCCACCGGCCAGTCCATCCTCTCCTTTCGCACCCGCGAACCCCGCAAACGGCCCTTCGCCATAAAAACCATCGGCCTCCAGCTGCCAAAGGACCAGCTCCATCAAAGGATAAACGACAGGGTCGACGCCATGATGCAGGCCGGCCTCCTCGACGAGGTAAAAAGCCTCCTGCCCTGGCGCCGGCACAATGCGCTCCAGACCGTAGGGTACAAAGAACTCTTCGAACACCTCGACGGTAAACATACCCTCCCTGACGCCGTCGCCGCGATAAAGACCAACACCCGCCAGTACGCAAAACGTCAGCTCACCTGGTTCCGCCGCGACCTCTCCGTCCGCTGGACCGACCCCTCGACACCCCTGGAAACCCTCTTGTAAAATCCTTGCGGAATTCGTACATTCATCAGCCGAAGTCGCTCACCAATAACCAAAACATGCACCGCATCCTCACTACAGTGGGCCTTTTCCTGATCCTGGTACAGGCCGGAGCCCAGAAAGTCATCGACGTCACCAACGCCAACGGCACGGGATCCACCGACTACAGCGCCGCCTCCGCCGTGATGGGCCAATTGTATACCGGCATAAAATACGTCCGCGTCACCGCCGGCACGCCGTTCTTCAAAGAGCAGTTCATGAAGGCCGTGCTCCTGGATAAGGACGGCGGCCGCTACCGTTGCAATGCCGTCCGCCTTAACTTACTCGACAACGAGGTCAACTTTCTTGGCGCCGACGGCAAAGAGCTGATCGCATCTTCACCCGTCAGGCGCATTATCCTCACCGATAGCATCCTCGGCGCTCAATACTACTTCATCCTCGGCCAGGACCTCGGCGCCGCCGACCACTCCCTGGACAGAGTCTGGTTCGAAGTCCTCGTCAACGACGAAACAAGCCTCTGCCGCCAGATAAAAAAACGCATTCACGAGACCCCCGCCTATGGCACGGCGACGACCGAACAGGACATCGTCTCCATCGACAACTATTATCTGCATAACCGCAACGGCCTGGTCCCGGTGAAGAGCTGGGACGATCTCCAGGCATTGCTCCAGGATCAGAAAGCCCTGATCACCCAGTACATCCACGACCACAAACTCAAAGGCAGATCGGCCGCCGACTATACCCAGCTCCTCACCGCCTACAACGCCGCAAAAAAATCCTGACACCATGACCCGCCTGTTCCTGATCCTCATCGCCACCGCCGCCACCTGCCGCGCCGCCGCTCAAAAGGTCATCGACATCACCAATAGCGATGCCGACGTGATCTCGAACGAACGCATGCGCGGACTCACCGGCGGTACCATCTTTCCCCCGGATAAATATGTCAAGGTAAAAGAAGGCACGCCCTATTATTGGGACGACTGGGCCAACGGCAGCCTGGTCCTCGACGGCGGCTTCACCTATCAGAACCTCCAGCTTAAAATAGACCTCCTGAATCACGAGGTACACTATAAAGATGCCGACGATCGTGAAATGATCCTCACGGCCCCCCTGCGGGAGATCATCCTTCGCGCCGGGGGCCTCGACGCGCGATACTTTATTCCCGGAAAGGCCTGGGCGGACGTCGATAAAAAACTCGCCAACTCCTGGCTGCAGGTCCTCGTCAACGACAAGACCAGCCTCCTCCTCGATATCCGGAAAAAACTCACGGAGTCGAACCCCTATAACTCCTCTACGACGGAACAAACCATCGAAGAAACGAACGTCTACTTCCTCCAAAAAGGCGGCAGATTGAATCGCCTCACAAAATGGTCCGACCTCCTCGATCTCCTCGCCGACAAACGAACCGAAGTCGCCAAATACGTAAAAGAGAACGACCTCACAGGCGTGTCGCCCCTCGAATACGCCGATCTCGTCGCCTGGTACAATAAGCTCTGACCCGCGCCCGCTATCGCCGCACACCGAAAACATAACCCAATATTAATATTGAGTTAACACCCATTCATGCGTAATATTGCACGCGCAAATCAACAAGCGATTGGTCAACCAGCTGCACAAACTCATAGCAAGGGAATTCGGCGATGATTTTCAATGGGGCGTGGCATTGGCCGCGGTACAGAACGAGGGTGCCTGGAACAGTTACGGCAAAGGACCTTCCATCTGGGACAACTTCTCCCGCCGGCAGGGCAAGATAAAAGGCGGTGGCAAACCCACCATCGCCTGTGACTTCTACCATCGGTATAAGGACGATATCCTCCTGGTGAAAGCCCTCGGCTTCTCCGTCTTCCGTTTCTCCCTCTCCTGGGCCCGCCTCCTCCCGGAAGGCATGGGACGCGTCAACAGGGAAGGCGTCGCCTTCTACCATCGGGTCATCGACGAATGCCTGAAACTGGGCCTCACGCCCTACGTCACCCTCTATCACTGGGACATGCCGATGGCCCTGGAAAAAGAGGGCGGCTGGACAAGCCAGTTCATGTTGAAATGGTTCACCCGCTTCGCGACCCTCTGCGCCGAAGAATACGGCGACAAGGTGAAAAATTGGCTCGTCCTCAACGAACCCTTCGGCTTCACCAGCCTGGGCTATATGCTGGGGCGTCACGCCCCGGGTAGGGTAGGGCTCTCCAATTTCCTCCCCGCCATCCATCACGCCGCCCTGGCCCAGGCGGAAGGCGGTCGCATCCTCCGGCAGCTCGTGCCCGGCGCCCATATCGGCACCACCTACTCCTGCTCCGAAGTACTGCCCTATACCCATAACCCGGAGGACATCCAGGCGGCAAAACGCATGGACGTCCTCATGAACCGGCTCTTCATCGAACCCGCCCTGGGCCGCGGCTACCCCCGCGAAGACTTCAAATTCCTGGAAAAGCTGGAGCTGCACAATCGCAGCTGGAAGTATACAGAACGGATGAGCTTCAACTTCGACTTCATCGGCATCCAGAACTATTTCCCCATCGTGGTCCGGTTCAACCCCCTGATCCCGATCGTCCAGGCCTCGGAGGTTAGAGCAGCCACCCGCGGCGTCCCCCATACCTCCATGGGCTGGGAGATAAACCCGGATAGCTTCTATCGCCTCCTGAAAAGGTTCTGGCTCTACGGCGGCGTAAAAGAGATCATCGTCACCGAAAGCGGCGCCGCCTTCAAAGACAAATTCATAAACGGCGCCGTGGACGACCAGGCCCGTATCGACTACTACCAGGGCTACCTGCTGGCCCTGCTCCGCGCGAAAAAAGAAGGCGTGAACATAAAAGGTTTCTTCGCCTGGACCCTCATGGACAACTTCGAATGGGCCGCCGGCTACGACGCCCGCTTCGGCCTCATCCACGTCGACTTCCAAACCCAGCTCCGCACCATCAAAAGCTCGGGCTACTGGTTCCGCGACTTCCTTCAAAAAAAATAGGCGTCCCGAAAATCCTCCCTTCCCCGAAAAAAACATCCTCTTTCCCGAAACCCCCCGCCCATTTCTCTCGTTTTTCATGGTATGCGCCGCTCACTGCTTCGCCATGCCCGTTACACCGGCATCCTCCTTTCCCTCGCCCTCCTCATCATCGGCGCCAATAGCTTCTGGCTCGCCCCGAAAGGCCCAACCTCGCCAACCAACCCAAACACCCCTACCACCGCCGGCCACAACATCCCCGGCCACGCCGCTTGTATCACCTGCCACAGATCCATCGTCGAAACGCACCTGCACACGGCCCACTGGCTCAGTTCCGCCCCGGCAAACGCCACATCCATAAAAGGCAGCTTTAAAAACGGCCGCAATCAATTCGTTTATAACGATAAGCTCGAGGTTATTATGGAGAAAAAGAACGGCGTCTACCTCCAATCCGCCTGGTTCAACGGCAACCTCTTCGAAGCCGAAGCCTTCGACGTCGTCATCGGCTCCGCCCGCAAGGGGCAAACCTATCTTTACTGGGACAACAACCGGCTATATCAACTCCCGATAAGCTACTTCACCCCCGCCGACGCCTGGTGCAACAGCCCCGGCTATCCTACCAACCTCGCCTATTTCAACAAACAGGTGCCGGGCCAGTGTATGGAATGCCACGCCACGTCCGCGCAGCTCTTCACAGGCGACAACGGCGCCGTCACCTACGATCGGAACAGCATCGCCCTGGGCATCGACTGCCAGCGCTGCCACGGCGATGCCACGCAGCACATCGCCTGGCACCAGGCCCATCCGGCCGATAGCAGCAAAGGCCGCCATATCCTCACGGCAAAATACTTCAGCCGCCAGCAGCGCCTCGACGCCTGCGCGCTCTGTCACTCAGGGTTCCGCAAACAACTCACGCCCAGCTTCTCCTTCCAGGTCGGCGATACGTTGGACAAATTCTCCACGGCCGTCTACGACAGCACCGCCGCCGCCAACGCCAACCTCGACGTCCACGGCAACCAATATGGGCTGCTGACCTCGAGCAAATGCTTTAAAAACTCGGAAAAATTAGACTGCTCCTCCTGCCACAACGTCCATGTCGACGAAGCCGGAAAGCTCCAGACCTTCTCGCGGCGGTGCATGAGCTGCCACAACCCGCTCCCCCCGCATCCCGGCAAAGACAGCGCCCTGCTCGTCGCCAATTGTATCGACTGTCACATGCCCGCCCTGCCCTCCAACAAGATCCTCCTGCAACTGACAGGCAACGCAAAGCCCGTCCACGATCTCGTGCGGACCCATCATATCGCGATCTACCCCGCTAAAAACTAGTGAAAATCCCGGTTAATAGCCGTACTAAACGTCTTCAAACTCCAACCCCCGCCAACAATGATCCGGCGTACGGTCATCAACGGATCAGTCGGGTCCATCTTATCGGCTAACTGAAACGCCATCAAAAACCCTCTCTTGCGGATCTCCGGCAGCGCAGCCTTGTTCCACAACCCAAACGGATATGCAAAGTACTTGATCGGACCGCCCGTAATGCTTTCCAGCTGCTTCGTAGGTTTGTCGATCTGGATCTCCCAATCCTTCCCCTGGTATTTCTTCACATTATGGTGATCCCAGGTATGACTCCCGAGCACATTCCCCGCCGCGTATAATTCCTTCACCTGGTCTTTGGTCATATAGTGGGGCGGCTTGTTCAGGCTGATGGTCATGATAAAGAACACTCCTTTGAACCCATACTTCTTCATCTCCTGCCATCCCACGATATACTGATCTTCGTCAGTATCATCAAAGGTCAGCATCACCGGCTTGCTCGGCAACGCCGCCCCCTTCGTCAAGTAGGCATATAACTGATCCGGCAGGATCGTATGGTAACCGCTGTCATGAAGCATCTTCAGCTCGGCCTTGAAATCGGCCGGCGGCATGATATAGTCTTTTGAAACTTTGGAATCCGTCACCTTCCAGTCCCGTATCTGGTGATAGCACAGGATGGGAACCTCTTTCTTACCCAATACCACCGATGGCGCCACCGGTTGCGCGGCCACCGCGCCAAAAACAACAATGCCCAACGCAATACAAACGAGATGTTTTTTCATATAGTTATAAGATAATTTATGCATTTACCCCAGGCATCACCTTTACCACCTCCTCCAACCAACGTTGATCCTCCTCATCGAAGGCCGCCAACTCCCCGCTGTCCGCATCCAACACGCCCACCACTTCACTCCCCGAAAAAATAGGCACCACGATCTCGCTCCGCGAAAGACTGCTGCACGCGATATGCCCCGGGAAAGCCTCCACATCCGCCACGATCAGCGTCCGCGCCTCCGCCCAGGCGGTGCCACAAACGCCACGACCCTTCCTTATCCGCGTACAGGCCACCGGCCCCTGAAACGGCCCAACCACCAGCTCCCCGTTCCGCACAAGATAAAACCCCACCCAAAGCCAGCCAAACTGCTCCTTCAGGGCCGCGGCCACATTGGCCAGATTGGCCACCCCATCGCTCTCTCCCGCCATCAGGGCGGTTATCTGCGGTAACAGCGAAGCATACTGCTCCGCCTTGCTCCCCCTTGCGATCTGTAAGTCTTCTGACATGGCCGCTAAATTACGACAAGAATCGATTATCTTGAGTACATGTTCAGATTCTCCATCGACGCCGACATCGCCAAAGCCAAAACACCCGACACGGGTCTGTACACCGATCCAACTATCTTTCAGGAAATAAAAGAAAAATGCTTCGCCCCCTCCTGGCAATTCATCGGCGGCCACAGCCAGGTCTCTACATCGGGCGACGCCCAACCCTTCATCCTCCTCGGCAACTACCTCGACGAACCCCTCGTCCTCGTAAACGATAACGACACGATCCGCCTCCTCTCTAACGTTTGCACCCATCGCGGCAACCTCGTGGTGAATGAGCCCTGCCGCCTCAGCCAGCTCCGCTGTCGCTACCATGGCCGCCTCTTTCAGCTCGACGGCGTCCTCCGCAGCATGCCGGAATTCAAAGAGGTCCAGAACTTCCCCACCGAAACCGACAACCTGAAACGACTTCCCCTCCAAACCTGGGGACCCTGGCTCTTCACCAGCCTGAACCCCACGCAACCCTTCGAAGCATACTGGGGCGATATCCAACGCCGCCTCTACTGGCTGCCCCTCGACGAATATCTCTTCCGGCCCGATCTCTCCCGCGATTTCACCGTCCGCGCCAACTGGGCCCTCTATTGCGAGAATTACCTCGAAGGTTTTCATATCCCCTTCGTCCACGCGGGCCTCAACGCCGTTATCGACTTCGGCGACTATACCACCGAACTCTTCGACAACGCCAATCTGCAACTGGGTATTGCAAAGGACGACGAGGATTGTTTCGACTTACCGCCAGACTCACCCGATTATGGCAAAAACGTTGCGGCCTATTATTTCTTCGTCTTCCCCAACCTCATGTTCAACTTCTACCCCTGGGGCCTCAGCGTCAACATCGTGAAACCGCAAAGCCAGAGCGAAACGATCGTCTCGTTCCGCACCTGGGTCGCCGATGAAGACCGGTACAACCAGGGCGCCGGCTCCGGCCTCGACACCGTCGAACACGAGGACGAGGAGATCGTGGAGGCCGTTCAGAAAGGCGTCCGCTCCCGCTTCTACACCCATGGGCGCTACTCCGTCACCCGCGAACAGGGAACCCATCATTTCCACCGCCTGATCGCCCGCTATCTCGACCCTTCATCTCCCGCATAACCCCCCGATCGCCAAACCCCAGCAGCCATGCCCAACACCCTGAAAAAATCCCTTGGCCTCGGGTCCGCGATCTCCCTCGTCATCGGCAGCATCATCGGCGCCGGCATCTTCATGCGCCCCGCGTCGATGGCCGAACGCCTGGGCTCGCCCTACATGCTCTTCCTCGTCTGGATCGTCGGCGGATTCATCACTATCATCGGCGCCATGATCTATGCCGAACTCGGGACGATGTTCCCCGACACCGGCGGCCCCTATGTCTATCTCCAAAAGATCTATGGGGATTTCGTCGGCTTCCTCTTCGGCTGGGCCTCCAATATCGTCATCAACACCACCTCCATCGCTTCGATGGCCTTCGTCGCCGCGCAATACCTGGGCTTCTTCGTTCATCTGCCCCGCTTCGATCCGGCCGTGGAGGCCTCCATCAAACTGCATATTCCCTTCGTGGCCGACATCTATCCCTTGCAGGACATCGGCGTAAAAGCCGTCGCATCGGGCCTCCTCGCCATCCTCATCATCGTCAACTATTGCAGCACCAAAGGGGGCAACGGCCTGCAAGTCCTCGCAACATCGGTGAAAACCCTGGCCCTGGTCCTGCTCATCGGCGGCCTCCTCTTCACCGGCAAGGGGCACGTCGCCAATTTCGTCACCAACAGTCCGAATTTTCACCCCGGCGGCTGGCTACTCCTCATTGGCTTCATGGCTGCCACCTCCGGCGCCTTCTCCTCCTATGATGGCTGGTATAATATCAACATGGTTGCCGGCGAGCTGGAGAACCCGCAAAAGAACATCAGCCGCAGCCTCCTCATCGGGGTAGGGGCCTGCATCGCCATCTACCTGCTCACCACAGTGGCCTACACCTATGTCCTGCCCGTTGACAAGATGGCCCACTCTCCGCTGGTCGCCGCCGATGCCATGGAGACCGTCTTCGGGCATATCGCCGCCGGCCTCGTCTCGGCGCTCATTTTTCTCGCGGCCTTCGGCTGTGCGCAGGCCAACCTCCTGGCGCCCTCCCGCATCGTATTCAAAACCGCCCAGGAAGGCGGCTTCTTCGCCTTCACCGGCAAGGTCCATCCCCGCTTCGGCACTCCCGGCAATGCCATCATCTTCATGGGGGTCGTCAGCATCCTCTTCGTCTTCAGTGGCAGCTTCGACCTCCTCGCCGACATGTTCGTCTTCCTCAGCTGGATCTTCTATGGCCTAACCGGCGTGGGCTTCTTCCTGCTGCGCCGCCGCATGCCCGATACCCCGCGGCCCTGGCGCGCAAAAGGCTACCCCCTCCTCCCAGCCCTCTTCGTCGCCTTCACGGCCTTCTATCTCGTCGTCACCCTCTACACCGATATTCACAACTATAGCACCGGCAAAACCCCGATCATCCAATCCGTCCTCGGCCTCCTGCTCACCGCTACGGGTATCCCGTTTTATTTGTACTTTCAGCGACAAAAGCGGAAACATGCGAAATAATCTGCGGGCCCTCACCACTCTTACCCGATCCGTCTTCCACCCGGCCCTCACCATCCTGACCTGCCTCCTCTTCGCGTTCACCGCCCGCGCCCAATTCCCCGCCGACACGACGCACCACACCTACCTGCTGCGTCCCGACCGCGTCTTCGACGGCGAAGAAATGCACGAAGGCTGGCAGGTCCTCGTCCGCGGCAACCGCATCGCAGCAGCAGGCCCCGCGGCCTCCATCAAAGCTCCCGCCGACGCAATCACGCTGGACCTAAAAGGCGCTACCCTCCTCCCCGGACTCATCGAAGGCCACAGCCATCTCTTCCTCCATCCCTATAACGAGGTCACCTGGAACGACCAGGTCTTAAAGGAATCCCGCGCCGAACGCACGGCCCGCGCCGTCGTCCATGCCCGGCAGACCCTGCTCGCCGGCTTCACCACCACCCGCGATCTCGGCACCGAAGGCGCCTGGTACGATGACATCGGCCTGAAGGAATCGATCGAGAAAGGCGTCATACCCGGTCCGCGCATGCTCTGTGCCACCCGCGCCATAGTCGCCACCGGCAGTTATGGTCCAAAGGAACTGGCATACGATCTCGAATCACCCCATGGCGCCGCCGAAGCCGACGGCCTGGAAGGCGTTACGAAGGAAGCCCGAACCCAGATCGGCCACGGCGCCGACCTCATAAAAGTCTATGCCGACTATCGCTGGGGCGTCAACGGCTCGGCCCAGCCCACGTTCACGGTGGACGAGTTGAAGAAGATCGTCGAAGTAGCCGCCAGCAGCGGCCGCGAGGTGGTCGTGCATTCCTCTACGACCGAGGGCATGCGCCGCGCCATCGAAGCCGGCGTCAATACTATCGAACATGGCGAAGGCGGCAACCCGGAACTCTTCGCGGCGATGAAAGCGAAGGGCATCGCGCTCTGTCCCACGCTCGCGGCGGGAGAGGCCATCCTCACTTATTCGGGGTGGAAGAAAGGCGTCGACCCCGAGCCTCGCCGGATCACGGCAAAAAAAGAGAACTTCCGTCAGGCCCTCGCTGCGGGCGTGACTATTTGTATGGGCGGCGATGTCGGTGTCTTCACGCATGGGACGAATTCGCGGGAGATGGAAGATATGGTGGAGTATGGGATGAAGCCCCTGGACGTGTTGCGGTCGGCGACATCGGTCAATGCCGACGTCTTTCACCTGAACGGTCATGTCGGGCGGGTAAAATACGGACTCTTCGCCGATCTCCTCGTGATACAAGGTGACCCGTCGGCAAACATCCAGCAGATCCGCAAGACCGTATGGGTCATGAAGGATGGGATCATTTATCATCCGGATGCGTCAGCCGGGCAATGACCTCCGCATACTCCGGATAGATCTGCACCAGCGTCTCGCGCCTGGCCAACTCAAAATCGGCAAAATCGAATCCCGGAGCTACTGTGCAACCTACCAATGCATATTCGCTGCCTGGCCCCGGCGTGGAAGCAAACCAGCTGCCCGCCTTCACCACCGTCTGGAAGCATTCTCCTTGGTCGGCATTCTGGCCGAGCCGGTGTTCTACCAGTCTCCTGTTGTGTTGGATCTCGTAGACCAGCAGCGTGTCGCCATAATAAAAATGCCAGAGTTCATCCGCCGCGATGCGGTGAAAAGCCGAGAACTGACCCCGGGCCAGGAGGAAATAGATGCTGGTAGAGGCGCTGCGGTTCCCCTGGAAGAAAAGGGGCAGACTGCTGCGGGGGATGGTCAACTCCGAGCGATAGACTTCCCGGAAGGCTCCTCCTTCGACATGCGGGGTCAGCCCCAGTTTGTCGATCCAATAAGTGGCAGGTGGGCGGGAATTCGTGGCGGCCATAGGCAGATCAATGTTGTTCGATGGAGATCTTGGCGGCGTATACATCGGCCAGGGAATCGCGGATATGCGTCGTATCCCTGATCGTCGCGGCGATCGGGAAATAGAGCTTGAAAAAACTGGAATCCCTCGTCTCCAGGTGGATATTTAGTTGATAACCAAGTAATTGATTATAGCGGCGAAGCGCCCGGTTCTTGTTTTCCGTCCGCAGGATCACAAAATGATAGAGTTTTTCGCCGGCCCCGGCCATCACCTCATGTTGACTCGACTGTCCATTCCCCGCTGTGCCCGCAGCACCGGCGGGCGTCCCTGCAGCCGGCGTCCCCGTTGCCGTAGTCGTCGTAGCCGGAATCGTTGCCGTAGTCGTATCTTTCTTGCCTGCGGCGGTGCTATCGTTGGGTTTCGCGCCGGCGGCCAGCGCGCTCGTATCGCCGGCCCTGGTGGCCGCGGTCTCGGGGATCACGCGGGCCTGGTTCTCCGTCGTCGGCTCATAGTTATTGCGCTTGTAGAGGTAGTAGCCGCCTAATGCGATAATGGCGATCCCGGCGACAATGCCCACGAGCAGCAGAGTTTGGCGCGTGTTATTGTTGCGGGGTTCTTCGCGGGGTGGCTCGTCATAGCCCATGGCCGCGGCGCCGGTCTTTTTGTCGGGGTGGTGGAGGTCTTCGAGTTTGGTGACGAGGAACTCGCCGGGGGTAAAAGTGAACCGGCCATCTTTATTCTTTACGAGCGTTCCGATCCCTTCCAGGTAGAAGGCCTTCCCGATATTCAGCAGCTGTCTGCCCGTGGTCAGGTAGAAGTCCAGGTCGGCGGCCGCCAGCGACTTCATCTTTCCGGTATGTTCTTTTATAAAGTTGATCAGGGTATCGTCGGCCGCCGGAATATTGGCGTTCTGGAATTGGATGCCCGAAACGGGAACATGGCTCATGCGGTCCGACTCCTGGGGTATCACCGTTGCTGCGTCGAGGCTGAAGGTGCCGATTCCGGGTAGGTCGAGCTTTCTGTTTTGATACAAAAATTGCGACAATAATTGAGGTAGTTTCAAGCCATCGGATTTTGCGTTGGGTTAAAGATAATCAACTTCTGCAACTTACGCCTAACTTTGTGGGATAAAGCGTAATAGCTATGTTGTCAAAGGAAGACGAAGCGTTCATCGATTACTGGGAGAAGAACCGCCTGCGGCGCAAGAAACTCTTCCGTCAGTTCCTGCTGGGCGTGCCCCTCGGGCTGCTCATCGCCGTCCCCACCGTCATCAGCCTCACCTCGGGCTGGTATAAGCGCGCCTATGCCGAGGCCAACAGCCCGGATTTCGACCCCCGGGTCCTCTTCTTCGCCCTCCTCCTCATCGTCGTCTTCACTTCCATCTTCTGGCAGCGTCACAAATGGGATCAATCCGAGCAGCACTATCGGGAACTCCTGGCCCGCCGCGACCGCGACCGCCGGGCGCAATCCGCTGCCCCCGCCGAACCGCCTCCGCCGCCAACTGATTCACCCGCACAATAATAGGCAAAAAAAAGCCCCGGGGTCGCCGGGGCTGTTAGCAGGTAGTTCATGGTTACTGCACATCGAGCAGATGTATATTCTAAATCAGGATGGAAGAAGCCGGTAAAAAGTGTTTAGGCGATGGTTTCTACACGGGGCAATCCCGT
>Ga0207003_1167_pt1 | contig 12872 bp, 8 predicted proteins | sample Alteio_BWMinCont_89_FD_153474 | JGI IMG/M metagenome (GOLD analysis project Ga0207003, IMG submission 153474) | Enriched cells from forest soil in Barre Woods Harvard Forest LTER site, Petersham, Massachusetts, United States -... | ecosystem: Environmental > Terrestrial > Soil > Temperate forest >...
CCACATGAACTGGCCGCTCCACGTTCAAGGCGTCGTCGGCGCGCAGCGCGCCCGCCTCTCCAACCAGTTCGAGGGGAGTGCGATACTCGGCGAGGAATGAAACCGCGACGGTGGCGAGAGTCCCGCGCGAGAACTCCAGCAGCAGCGCCGCACCGGCTTCCACGTTGCCCGGCACGCTGCCGGGAATCTCGCGAGCGTTTACGTGCAGCACTTCGTCTTGAAGAATGAAGCGCAGCGCGTCGACGCAATGGACGCCCACATCGGCAACCGGACCGCCACCGGCGATTGCGGGGTCGTTGATCCAGGTACGGGCGTGCCCGTGAGCTCCGGGAAAGGAAAATTCGGAGCGGGCGAAAACCGGTTTCCCGATACTTCCGGACGCCACTTGTTCGCGGAACCAGGCCGTGCTGTCTTCAAAGCGGAAGACTTGCGCTACTCCCAGCAGAACTCTGGCCTTACGCGCGGCCTCGACCATTTGCCGGCACTGATCGGCATTGATCGCCATGGGCTTCTCGCACAGCACCGCCTTGCCACATGCAGTCGCAATCAGCACATCCTGTAGATGAGATGCGTTGGGGGTGGTGATAAACACTGCGTCCACCTGAGGAGATCGGCACAGCGCCTCAGCTGAATCGAAGGCCAAGGGGATGTCGTACTGTCGCGCTGACGCCTGCGCCTTTGCCAGGTCGCGCCGGGAGAGAGCAGTGACGCGACAATTCGTGGCTAGAGCGAAGCCCGGCATCAGCCGCTTCGTTGCGTGCAGTCCGAAACCGACGATTCCGAAGTTGATCATAGAGTCAGTTTTGTGGGTGCAGGCGCGGGCGCCCTTCGAACGTCCGCAAGCCATTTCCGATCCCGAACTTATTTCGAGACCGACATCGAAGACGGTGCCACCCCGGTCGACGCCGACTGCGAAGTGGTAGTCAGAACTCCGGTCGTGCTATTGATCGACAGCGCCGAAATAATCATCCCACTTTGGCTGCCGGCGTAAAGGAACAAGTGGTTGGGATCAATCACCTCGAACAGAGGAGCGCCACCGGCACTGAACGGCGAACCCGTAATCTGGGTGAGAACACCCGTGGTGGGAGCGACCGAGAACACGGAAATGTTGCTGCCTCCCAGGTTGGCAACATAGAGAAACTGGCCCAAAACCACGAGCGCAATCGGCTGGGTTCCGGTAACGAACGTGCCTACCACAGTTAAAGCCCCGGTACTGGAATTGACGGATAGTACTGAAACGGTGTTGTCGGTAGCGTTTGCGACGTAGGCGAGGTTTCCCGCAGGATCGACCGTGATCGCGAGCGCTCCATTGCCCACCTGAACTGGAGGCGTGGCTACCGGCTGCACAACTCCGGCGGCAACGGTGTACGCGAAAACGGACGCCAGGTTCGCATTGAGCACGTAGAGGAATTTTCCTGACGGAGCTAGCGCGATTGCGACCGGATTGGCAGCGGTCGCGAAGGGAGATCCGGCGACCGGGGTAAGAGCGCCGCTTGATGAGTTGATGGAATAAACCGAGATGCTGCTGGAGACTCTGTTGAGGGCAAAAAGGAATGTACCGGGGGTGTCCATCACCAGCGAACCCGGCGTAAGCCCGGTAGGGGTTCGTGGCAGCACTTCCTTAAGCGAGCCTATCGTAGTGTCGATGGTGAAGAGTGAGATATCGTTGTCGATTTGATTGGTGGCGTAAACAAAGCGATTGGAAGGATGCACCAGGACGGAGGATGGCGAGTCTCCCGCCGGATACGGGGATCCGACGATGGCGGTGAATTGCGCAGTCTTGTTGTCAATGCGGTAGGCTGCCACCGCGTTTGAGTTGGGCAGACTGACATAGGCAGTGTGGGTTGCGGTGGATCCGCACCCGACCAGGGTTGCCAACCCCAGCACGATCAAAACCAGGAAAATTCTCTTGCTCGGCATTTATCGAGCCCCTTCAAGAAAAGTGGGAGTTGCGACAATTCTAAGAAACATGGCTTCGGAGGTTTCCAGGTTCGGGATGCAACCTTCTAAATTCACAGTTTGGGACGCCTGCCAATATGGCCGATGTGGAAAACCACCCCGGTTGAGACGCGTATATCGTTTTGAGTAACCCCAAACGTGTGGGTGTTGAGGTAATCTGCCTGGACGCGAAATGTGAACCGCGGAGTCAAATCGCGGTCATATCCTCCTCCCGCCGCGAAGGCACGTCCGACACTTTCAAATCCACTTCTGATCGAGGTCGCGATATTAACCGTGTTCTGCGCTTTTCCGAAAAGCCCATGAGCAAAGAACTTGGATTTGTCCCTGCGCAACGCATACTGCGGACCCAGCATGTAGTTGTAGATGGTGAGTTGGTTGCCGTAGTGGCCGCTTCCATCCGCAATCACAGCAAACCGGGTGGTGATGTTGAATGTCACCTCGCCGTTAAACCCGTTCAAGTTGGACCAATTCACGTAGCCAAGGGTTGGCGAATCAAATCGCAAATAGGAATAGCCGCCATAGAACTCCCACCGGGGAGCTACCTGCCCCACAGAAGGGGAAGAGGCCGACATGACTGACAAGACGGCGAAGAAGAGGAACAAGGCTGCTTTTTTGCAGGGGACGCCCACACGTGCGATGGTCATTAGTATGAATGCACCAACTTCCCTCCAGAATTGTGCTGAAGGCGAGGGTAGATATAACAGCTCACTTTTACCGTCGCGCTCAGTTTTTTATAGCTTAACTGTTTGTAATCAAACACGATTCTACCCGGAAGTTGCAAATAGAAGTAGGCGGAGCCGTGTAATTCTTTGTAAAACGGGATGGTCTCGAACCTCATCCACCGCGAGATTGGAAAGGGGTAATGCAAAGTTTGGCTCTCGATATCCCAAATATAGCGGCGACGCAGTTGACATCATTCGTATCCAGTCATACCATTCCGAAACGCGCCGCTTCAGCATTGCATGATTGGTAAAGTACTGGGTCACTACCGAGTTCTGGAAAAGATAGGCTCTGGAGGAATGGGGGAGGTTTACCGCGCCAGCGACGAACGGCTGGAGCGGGATGTCGCCCTCAAGATGCTCAAACCTTCCCTTGCCCATGATCAGGACCGCCTGCGCCGTTTCGAGCAGGAGGCCCGCGCCGCCGCTACCCTGAATCATCCCAACGTAGTTGCTGTTTATGACATTGGCAGGCACGAGGGCGCGCCTTACATCGTCTCCGAATTGCTGGAAGGGCAGACCCTGCGCGAACGCCTGCTCGACGGTCTCGTACCACGTCGTCAAGCGGTGGACTACGCCTTGCAGATTGCGCAAGGCCTGGTCGCCGCGCACGAGAAGCGTATCGTGCATCGCGACCTCAAGCCGGAAAACCTCTTCATTACCAAGGACGGCCGGGTCAAGATCCTCGACTTCGGCATTGCCAAGCTGACAACTGCGGAGTCTGCCTCCGATGCCGGCGAAGCGGCTTCAGTTGCCAATATGACGACCCAGACCAGGACAGGCTCGGTGCTGGGAACCATCGCTTACATGTCGCCCGAACAATTGCGCGGGAAGGTGGTGGATCACCGGAGTGACATCTTCAGCTTTGGTGCAATCTTTTACGAGATGCTCACCGGTAAGCGGGCCTTTGCCGGCGAGACCCAAGTCGACACCATGACCGCGATCCTCAGAGAGGATCCTCCGGAGATGATCCGGCAGGGCGCGGACATTCCACCTGCCTTCGAAAAGGTGGTCCGCCATTGTTTCGAAAAGGAGCCCGAGAACCGTTTCCAGTCGGCCCGCGACTTGGCTTTCGCGATCAATACGTTGTCGGACGTTACCACCACCAAACAAGTCTCCGTTTTTCGCGACCAGCGGACACAACTGCGAAGGTGGGTGGCTCGCAGCACTGCCGCCTTACTGCTGGTGGGGTTGGCGGTTTTCGTTGGTTACAAGCTCAGAGCGGGCGTGAGCCCGGAATTCCACCGGGTCACTTATGAGCGCGGCACTGTATATTCCGCTCGCTTTACTCCGGACGGGCGCACCGTCGTCTACGGAGCGGCTTGGAATGGCCGCCCGCTGCAGATTTATTCGACCATCCCGGACTCCTTGCTGGCCCGCCCGTTGGGCTTGACGTCCGCCTATCTTCTGGGTCTTTCGCGCTCCGACGAGCTGGCTCTGATCCTGCGCGGGAGGCCCGGTTCCCGCCTTGAATTTGAAGGCGGCATGCTGGCGCAATCTCCTATGATCGGGGGCAATCCCCGCGAAATCCTCGACGATGTTGCCTGGGCAGACTGGAGTCCGGCGGGCGATCTTGCCGTGGTGCACCATGCTCCCGGACGCGACAGTCTGGAATACCCGGTCGGCACAGTTCTGTACCAGACCAGTGGTTCGATCAGCAACATCCGCTTTTCTCCGAAGGGAGATCGAATTGCTTTCCTCGATCACCCTGCGCTCTGGGACAGCAGCGGCTCGGTGTGTGTAGTCGATCTGGCCGGACACAAAACCACACTTTCTTCCGCTTGGAGCTCGGAGAACGGTTTGGCGTGGTCTCCTCGAGGTAACGAAGTGTGGTTCACGGCCTTGCAAGACGAATCGAGTCATCGCTCCCTGTGGGCGGTAACTCTGTCTGGGCGGCAGCGCAACCTGCTCACCGTACCTGACGACCTCACCATTCAAGACATCGCGCTAGATGGCCGTATCTTGGCTACGGTGGATCGGGAGCGGCTGGCCATGGAGTGGACGGGTAAAGATAAACAGATACAGGATCTTTCCTGGTATGACTGGAGCGTCGCGAAAGACATTTCACCCGATGGCCGATCGGTGTTGTTCGAGGAGGGCGGAGAACCGGCCGGTCCCAACGATGCCGTGGCCATTCGTAAAATCGATGGTTCGATGCCGATCCGTTTGGGTGACGGTACGGCGGACACGTTGTCGCCCGACGGCCACTGGGCCATCCGATTCCCGCGAACCGGACCAGCGCAGATTACCCTGGTGCCCGTGGGTCCCGGTCAATCGCGTCGGATTGATTTGCCGGGTCTGGAGCGCCTGCAAAATGGAACGCACTTCTTGCCGGACGGGAAGCGAATCGTGGTCAATGGAAATGAACCCGGACGCCGCGGGCGTACTTTTGTCGTCGATGTCAGCGGCGGCAAGCCGCAGCCGGTCACTCCGGAAGGCGTGTATGCGACTCTCCCATCGCCCGATGGGAAGTACGTGGCGGGCGAAAATGCGGATCACAAACTAGCTTTGTTCCCGCTGGAGGGAGGGCCTCCGCACCCTATTCCCGCCACTGACCCCGGATACGACGTCGCACAATGGTCCGCCGACAGCCAAGCTTTGTATGTGTTTCGGAAGGGGGAAGTGCCGCTGAAAATTCAGCGCCTGGAGATCGCAACCGGAAGTGTGAAGACGGTTCGGGAGTTGGTCCCCGCGGATTCCGGAGGCGTGGTCTCCATCGGGCCCGTGATCACCAACGTGGACGCCTCCGAATTCGCCTACAGCTACTACCAGGCACTCTCGGTACTGTATGTGATTTCCGGCTTGAATTAGCGGTGGAGGCGCGAGCGTTCTCGCTCGTACGCTGTGGAGTTTTGACGACTGCGCGAAAAAGACGATAATCAGGAACGGTGTTCCTCCATCATCAGCGGCTAGCTGTTCTGATTTGTCTCGCGGCGATTTTGTGCGGTGATGTTTCTGCACTGGCTGCTATCACAGGTTTGCAGTCTTCAACCCCAGCGCAATCGTCGCCTCCACCTCAACCGTCAACCCAGTCCTCAACTTCATCCTCGGCTCAGAAACATCCTGCCACAAGAAAGAAAAGCAGCGGGAGTGCGAGCGCGCAGAGGAAGCGGAGGCAGGCTTCTCCACGACTGCGGCGAATGCATGAGGCGTTTGTCGCGTCGGCGAGTTTGAAGCCGATGGCGCGGCAGTTGCTTCAGGATCGGACTCCGGCGGCTTACGCTGGCGTGGAGGGGTTTGCGCGGCGCCATGCGAAAGAGGATGCGGGTGCGCTGGCCTGGCTGGTGGCCGGCTATGCGCACATCCTGGATAAGAACTATGTGAATGCGATTGATGCTTTGAATCGCGCCAAGCCGCGGGCGGGTGACCTGGGCGATTACGTCAATTTTTATCTGGGCACAGCCTACTACCAAAGTGGGCGGCTGGCGGAGTCTGTGGCCACGCTGGGTGGGTTTGACAAAGCGTATCCGGAGTCGCTGTTGACGCGGGATGCGCATGTGGCTTACGCCAACGCTTTGGTCGCGGACGGGCGGGCGCAGGACGCGGTGGAGTTGCTAGAGAGTGATCGGCAGCCGGTTCGGGCGGACCTTGAACTCGCGCTGGGCCGCGCCTATGAGGCCGCTGGACACCCGGCGAAGGCGTTGGGCATCTTTCGCAATTTGTATTTCACCATGCCACTCGCTTGGGAGTCGACGCAGGTGGACGGTGATCTGAAGAAGTTGGCGGCGACTCCGGAAACCAAGCCGCCCACATTCGAGGAACAAAAAACGCGTGTTGATCTTCTAGCCAAAGGCAAGCAGTACAACCAAGCCGCAAACGAATATCGCAATTTGTTGAATGAAGCCGGACCCAGCGATGGGGTGGCGGTGCAGATGGCGATGGCAGAAGCATTGCGCCATGCGGGCCGCGATAAGGAGGCTAAGAAGGCGCTGGAGTCGATGCCCGAGCTTACTCCGGAGCTTCAGGCAGAGCGCTTGTTCAACCTGGGAGAAATCGCGCGCAGTGCGAATGACAATGATGCGTTCCTGCGAAATCTGGAACAACTGCGGCAAACCGCTCCCACAAGTTCGTGGCTGGAGCAGGCACTGCTTTCGGCAGGGAACATTTATCTTTTGCGGCACGATTACGACCGGGCTATTGATTCCTACCGGGAGTTGCAGCAACGATTTCCGAATGGCGGACGGGCGTCGTACGCGCTGTGGAAAGCGACGTGGTTGCGCCTGCGGCAAGGCAGACGCGCGGATGCGGAGAAGGGTTTCGAGGATCTGATTGGGCAGTATCCAACCTCGGGAGAAGTTCCGGCGGCGCTTTACTGGCGGGGCCGGCTGGCGGAAGAAGATGGGGAACCGGCCAAGGCGCGAGCTTACTACCAAAAGGTGTCGGAGCGCTTTCGCAATTACTACTACGGCGAGCTGGCGCGCCAGCAACTTAAGAAGCTCAAGAGCGACAGCGAGCCGGTGCACTATGCCTTACTGGATCGCGTGCCTCCAATCGATGCGAGCACGAAGATAAGCGCCGACGCGGTTCCCACCGACAACCTGCGCGTGCAAAAAGCAAAGCTTCTGGAGAATGGTGGGCTGCTGGATTTTTCTGTTCGTGAACTGCGGGCGGCAGCAGAGGAGACGAAGGGAAATTGGCTGGCACCCGAGACAGCTCGCATCTATTCGGACACGGGCCGTTACGATATGGCGATTGAAGTCTTGAAGCGTCCGTATTGGGAGGCGCTTTTCCCCAAGCCGTATTGGATTGATCTGAAAAAATTCTCGTCCAGCAATGGGCTGGATCCCTATCTCGTGGCGGCGCTGATCCGGCAGGAATCGGAATTCAATCCCAGCGCCGTGTCGCGTGCGAATGCGGTCGGTCTGATGCAACTGCTGCCCAAGGTTGGCAAGTCCGTCGCGAAGCAAGAGAAGATGAAACATTTCTCTGCGACTCAGCTGTTCACACCGGCCGTGAATCTACAGCTGGGCACACGCTACTTCCGCAGTATGGTGGATAAGTTCGGCGGCTTCGAGTATGCGCTAGCTGCCTACAACGCTGGCGTGGATCGAGTGCAGGACTGGCAGGCACAGGGCAAATATCGCGATGTTTCGGAATTTGTCGAGTCCATTCCATTCACCGAGACGCGCGAGTACGTTCAGGCTATCCTGCGGAACGCAAACGTGTACCGGCAGTTGTACGGTACGCCGTGAGGGCTACCCTTTGTGCGTCCCAACCTTTGTGTACCTCCGTGTCCTTTGTGGCTGATGAAGTTCAAATGCTAGAACCACAAAGGACACGAAGGTACACAAAGGGGGCGAGCAGCGATCACTCGTAGCGCAACGCGTCGACGGGATGCAGTCGCGAGGCTTTTACCGCCGGATAAATTCCAAAAAACAGGCCAACGCTCATGGAACCGCCCACGGCCATGATCACCGACCAGAGCGGGACCGCGGACGGCAGGCTGGGCAAGAGCTTGTTGATCAGGAAGCTGATCGCCGCTCCTAAAGAGACACCGATGATTCCGCCCGTACCGGTCAAAGTAATTGCTTCCGTCAGGAACTGGCGGATAATGTCGCGGCGGCGCGCGCCGATGGCCTTGCGCACTCCGATTTCACGGGTGCGCTCCGTGACTGACATGAGCATGATATTCATCACGCCCACGCCGCCGATGAGGAGTCCGATGGAGCTGATCACGACCACCGCAATGGCAATCGCTCCGGTGATCTGCCGGAACTGGCGCGCTATTTCCTCGGAGCTTGATATCGCAAAATTGTTGGCCTTATCCAGGGGAACGCCTCTACGGCGGCGCAACAGGCCGATGATTTCATCTTCAGCTTCCGCCTTCCTGCCGGGAATCGCCTGCGCTCCAATGAAGTGCTCGTCGTCCTGCGGATTGTTCTTGCGGTAGGTCCGGTAGGGCACCACGATGACCTTGTCCGCAGATGCATCTTTGAAGAACTGGCCCTTACGCTTTTCTAATACGCCGACCACCCGGTAGGAATCGTCACCCACGCGAATAGTTTTGCCCAGAGGGTCTTCTTCGTGAAACAGGCCTTCCGCCAGGTCGTGGCCGATTACGGCTACATCCATGTGATGCAGGTCTTCCGCCTCGGTAAAGAATCGCCCTTTCTCGGGTTGTGCGTTGTACACCCATTCGTAGGATGGAATGGTACCGGTAAACTGAATTCCGAAAACTTCGTTTCCCTTGTAGCGGGCTGGCACCTGGGTGAACGGCTGGCCCGGTTCGACCCGTGGAGACACTTCCAGGGTCACGTCTTTGACGTCGGGGCATTCTTCCTGGATGGCCATGGCGTCTTCGTAGGTCAGGGTTTTGCGATTGCGCTCTTCGGGGGTGAGACGCCCGCGGAAACCGAAGTCCCAGCGGAATACGAATAACGTGTTGGTGCCGTACTGATCGAGAAAGCCGCGAATATCGCGGTCCAATCCGACCATGATGGAAGCGACGGCGACGATGGCCATGATTCCGATGACTACGCCCAGTACGGTCAGCAGCGACCGCGCCTTGTGTTGGCGGAGCGAATCGAAGGCCATGCGCGTGTTTTCGCTGATCTCAAACTGCACGATCGCAACCTCTAGGACTTGCTTCCTTTGTGTACCTTTGTGTCCTTTGTGGTTAACGAACTACAAATGCGTTAACCACAAAGGACACAAAGGTACACAAAGGAGACCTCGTACCTAATCAATCCCTAAGTTTCAAACCGAAGCGCCTCGATGGGATCCAGTTTCGCCGCCCGGTTTGCCGGGTACAGGCCGAAGAACAATCCCACCGCGGTCGATATCGCCAGCGATAAAATCACGGCGCCCAAGGGAACTTGCGACGGCACCGGCGTGAAGAATCTCACCAGAGCCGACAACATGTAGGCGATGGCAACTCCCGCCGCGCCGCCCACCGCCGCCATCACCGCCGATTCCACCAGGAACTGCATCATGATGTCGAGCCTGCGGGCTCCCAGCGACTTGCGCACGCCGATCTCGCGGGTGCGCTCAGTTACGCTGGCGAGCATCACATTCATGATTACGACGCCGCCGATCAGAAGAAACACCGAAACTACGCCGACCATGGTTTTGGCAATGGCGCCGGTCAGGTTCTTCCACAAGCCCATGATTGTGTCAGACGCGAGAATGCCGAAACTGTCATCGGCGTTGGGATCGAGGTGACGGCGGGCGCGCATGATGGTGCGGGCTTCGTTTTCGGTCTCTCGCATCCACTCCGGGCCGCGTCCCTGGATGTTAATGGCAAGGTCCTGGTTACGCTCTCCGTAGAGCTTCAGCCAGGTTCGGATCGGGATGTAAGCAAAGTCGTCCTGAGATTGTCCGAACACCGTCCCAATCTGTTTCGCGACCCCAACCACCTCGAAGCCGCGGCCGTCGATGGAAATCGTCTTGCCGATGGGATCGACGGTGGGAAACATCCGCTTGGAGACCTCTTGCCCGATGAACGTGACCTGGGTCCGGTTGTCGTTGTCCGCATCGGTGACGTAGCGTCCACTCTCGGGTTCCTCCACATCCATATCCGCGATGTTGGCAGTGACGCCGCGGATGTTGATGTCGTCCATGGTTTGCGTGCCCAGGCGCGCTTTCCCATTGGTGCGAACCTCCAGGCCGACCGCCTTGGGGAGTCTCATGCTGTCGTGCAGAGCCTGGAAATCGTCCCAGGTGATGTTGCGATTTCGCCGTGCCGCTTTGAAAAAATCCTGCTGATTCGTGATGATGGGGAATCGCACTACGAGAAAGACATTGGATCCGAGATTGGCGACCCGATCTTGAATGTAGTGGTCCGCCCCGGCAATCACGGAGACTACAAAGATCAGCACCGCTACGGACAGGGTCACGCCCAGCAGGGTCAGAGCCGAACGCAGTTTGTGGGCGCGCAAGGCTTGCAGAGCCTCGAGCGCCGGGTCGCGGAAAATCGTGCCTTGGTGTTTGAGCCGTTTTCCGGCTCGCGAGACGGCAGAGCCCTCCGCGGGTCCTCGAGGAACCGTTGCGTCGATTACTGCAGAGTCCGTATGCCCCACGCAGACCACCGCCTGGCCTTATCCACTCATCGTATACGAATACGATCGGGAATAGTTCCCCTCATATTGACGAAGGAGGACGATAAAAGACACTCGCGTCGGAAAAATCGGGAGGCAACTGAGGCTCCGGATCGACCGCTGGCCGCGACAGCTACTTGAACGTATCCGCGGCAGCTTTGGCGCATTGGCCATCCTGCGCGCTTGTGCCGCCCGAAACCCCAATCGCTCCAACGATCTTGCCCTCGATGAGCAGCGGCACGCCGCCGTCAATGGGGGTCGCGCCCTGCAAACGGAGAATGCGCAGTCCGTCTCCACCTGCTGCCAGCGCATCCTGGAAGGCCTTGGTCGGCCTCTTGAAGAGCGCGGCGGATCGAGCCTTGTCAATCGCAACGCTCGCGCTTCCCAGTTGGGTATTGTCCATCTTCTCGTAGTAAACCAGATTGCCCGCTGGATCGACTACGGCCACAGCCATTGTCCAGTTGTTCTTCACGGCCTCCGCGAGCGCCGGCGCAGCCGCTTTCTTGGCATTCTCCAGGCTGATGGACGTGCCATAGGGATTGGGCATCTGGGCAAGTGCGCCCGCCAAAGGGAAAGCCACGATCCCTAGGGCGACGATAGTCCTTAAGGTTGATCTCAGGGACATTGTTCGGTTCTCCTCGTCATTGGGTTGATGAAAACACTGGGGCAGCCACAACTGTCAAGCCAAACCACAACACGCACGCATCACTTTATAGCAGCGCACGCCAGATCTTGTCAGCAAGGGGGCTGAAATTCGATGATTGGCCAACCGGATTACGCAGATCTTTCGTGTGCGGGAGACTGAGTGAAGAGAATTTCGATGACCAGCAATCCGGCCCCGACGACGATCGCACTATCGGCCACGTTAAAAGCCGGCCACTGATATTGGCCGATGTAGAAGAGCAGGAAGTCGACGACGCGACCGTTGAGCAAGCGGTCCCAGAGGTTGCCCAATGCACCTCCGAGGATGAGCGCGAGGCCGATTCCGGTGGTGGTCATGGAATGGCTGTTCCGCCATAGCAGGGCGGAGACGACGACCAGCGCCACAATCGAAAACAGCACCAGCATGGCAATCTTCCATTGCGCGGGTGAGTCAGCGAACAGGCCAAAGGCGGCCCCGCGATTCTCTACGTGGGTAATGCGGAAGAACCCGGGAATCACCTGCCTGCCATCATGCAGCGAGATGTTTTTCGCGACCACCCACTTGGTGACGCGATCCAACGAAACTACCGCGAATGCGATGAGGAAGTGGAAGCGGCGCATGGCGTGGAGGTCGGTCATTGGGGTTTACCAGATTCCAGCGTGCGGAGATCGCGAAGGCATCGCGCGGAATCCGGGGGAGTCGCCTTGAAAAGAAGGCCGGTTGGGGACGAACTGCGGGTGGATTCAAGGTCGAGCGGCACTCGGTCGGTAACTCCCAAATGATTGATTTTTATTATTATAGGGAGTGCTGGGACGGACGTCCATGCGGCCTCTGGTACCTTGGTGGCGGGAGCGTCAAAAGCACTGTGGAAAATAGAGTGAAAAAGTGTACAATTTTGTTACATGCGGTTTCCTCAGCCTCAGCATCTAACATGATGTTGCTGTGTCCAGGCCAAGATTCCCAAGCCGGCTGGGGGACGAATTGGTTGGTATGGGAAGAGTTAGTTAGTGCCGCGAAGCAACTTGTAGCGTTGAGCGCTCATCAAGTTTAGGTGGGGGTGGCGGTTCGGCCGTTGCGCAAGGAACTCGGGTCAAATATGGCAACAGACAACATTCAGCCCATGCCGGGAGGCGAGCCCGAACTGAATCTTCTGCTATCCAAGAGTGACTTGGATCAGCCGCTGTGGAAATCCCTGTTTCAGGGTCTGGACGAGCTTTTCTTCCCCAAGAAGCAGCCGCCGCTGGTGCTGACGTCCAAGCCGATTCCGGTTCGGGACATCTGGGGATTCTACGATTACAAGAAAAACGGCGCACTGGGTTCGACCGTAGTGCACCTTCTCGCGGTGGTCGTCATCATCGGTGGAACCATGCTGGGTCGGCGCGTGGTGCAGCAGATGACAAAGCCCGCCGAGGTCGTGACCCTGATCGCTCCCGACGATATTCCTCCTCTGCCGCCTTCGAAAACGCAGGCGGGCGGCGGTGGTGGTGGTGGAGACCGCGACAAATTTCAGGCTTC
>Ga0207003_1168_pt1 | contig 12871 bp, 13 predicted proteins | sample Alteio_BWMinCont_89_FD_153474 | JGI IMG/M metagenome (GOLD analysis project Ga0207003, IMG submission 153474) | Enriched cells from forest soil in Barre Woods Harvard Forest LTER site, Petersham, Massachusetts, United States -... | ecosystem: Environmental > Terrestrial > Soil > Temperate forest >...
GTCAGGGTTATCCTGCTAGTTAAAATTAAATTGATACCTGCATCATAAAAGACGTCGACCAACTGTATGAAAAGTCTGGCTTGGTTATCGTTGCATGCATCGATAGCTGTGATATCACTGATGATCACGGTAGAAAAAATCTTTGCAATAGCCAAATAATCAAGGTAACTGCGAGGAATAGCACAAATAACAGCAAAATGAAACCAAATCATATTCTCCGTGTAATTATGGTGCGCAATGAAACGACCATGAATAGAAAGTGGTTGATAAAAAACAGTTTTTCCCGTACTTAGTTTGTTAAACAACGCCTGAACCTGCTGCAGTGTCATATCAAAAAAAGGATTCTGAAGAGCATTGTCTGTTTCAATCTCGCGATACAATCGATAATCATGTAAACCGTCTAGGTAAAAAATCGTTAAGTGTTGTTCCAGCTGTTTGATAGCAGGTAGAAACAGCTCGCGTTGTAACCCATTTTGATATAAAGCATTGGGAGAGGTGTTTGCTGTCGTTGTTAGTGTGATGCGCTGTTGAAACAGCGCATGTAATAGTTGTGAAAGCAGCATGGCATCCGCTATTTCATAGACGAGAAATTCATCCAAACAAATTACCTGTGCCCTATGTGCTAGCGCTTCGGCCACTCGATCCAGAGGATTGGCTTGTTTCGGTAGCTGCGTCAATGCCTGATGTATTTCTTGCATAAATTGGTAAAAATGCATACGGAGTTTAGGAACAGGTAGATGATTATAAAATATATCCATCAATTGGGTTTTTCCCCGACCAACTTTACCCCACAAATAAAGTCCTTTAACAGGTGCCTGCTTTTTTAATATAAACCACCTTTTTTTCGATAAAATTGACAAGTAAACCCGCTGTAGATGTTGCATTGCCAACTCTTGATAAGGATCAGGTTGCAAAATTCCTGTTTGAATTTTTTGCAAGTATGCGCCTAGAGGACTGGAAGAGGGAGCGAAAATCATTCTAGATGATCATGTGTAAAAGCCATGATTAATTGCTCGCGCAATTCAATCAGTTGTCCGTGAAAAAAATGAGAAGCGCCTTCCATCGTAATAAGCCGGGGAGGATTATCCTGTAAAGTTTTTATCCAAGAGAATACTGCAGTAGCTGAAACTACTTCATCTTGGTTACCTTGAATGAGCAACCACGGACAGGGAAATGGCACTAGCGTTTTAAAAGGAAAATTTTCTATGGGTGGCGCTACGCATATGAGCTGTTTTACAGGCCACTGTTTTGCAGCACATGCCGCGACATAAGCACCAAAAGAAAAACCAGCTAACCAAATATCACAGTCATGACAAGTGAGCTGTAGCCATCGTAGCAAGGCTAATACATCGTCTGTTTCGCCAACCCCAGCATCATATTGTCCCTGGCTTTTTCCAACGCCACGGAAGTTGAAACGCAGCGTGCTAAAGTTCATCATCTGAAAACTACGCGCTAAGGTATAAACGACTTTGTTGTGCATATTGCCTCCCAGTAAAGGATGCGGGTGGCAAATTACGACAACTACCAAAGGTACCTTTGGTGCTTCAGGGTATGTCGTTAATACCTCCAGCCGTCCTGCGGGACCTATTAGCAAAAAATTAGCCTGTCGTACTACAGGGAATACAGATAAAGTAGTCATGTTATACTGGTTTCGTCATAGTGGTGCGCCCCTAACATCTTTTTGAAATATTATTATCCTCTACCTTAATTATGCAAGCATTGACTATTACAGGGTTGACTAAAATCTACCAAAATGGCGTGATTGGGCTCAAGGGAATTGATTTATCTGTTGAACAGGCTGATTTTTTTGCTTTGTTAGGTCCGAATGGTGCTGGAAAATCGACAACGATAGGCATTATTACCTCTCTTATTAAAAAAACGTCTGGACAGGTTAGCGTATTTGGCCACAATATCGATAAAGAATTAGAGACAGCAAAAAGCTGTATAGGCTTGGTGCCACAGGAAATTAATTTTAGTATTTTTGAAAAAGTGATAGACGTCATTGTCTATCAAGCAGGTTACTACGGAATAACACCTAAACTAGCGAAGCAACGTGCTGAGATCTATTTAAAAAAACTTGATCTATGGGATGCGCGACATCAGGTTTCTATGCAGCTTTCTGGCGGGATGAAGCGACGCTTAATGATAGCGAGAGCTTTAGTGCATGAACCTAAATTGCTGATTTTAGACGAACCAACTGCAGGTGTAGATATTGAAATACGCCGATCTATGTGGGAATTTCTACGGACTATTAACCATCAAGGCACGACTATTATTTTAACCACGCATTATTTAGAAGAAGCGGAATACCTGTGCAAAAACATCGCCATCATCCATGAAGGCAGCATCATAGAGAACACCAGCGTCAAGCACTTGCTCGCTACGTCCCATATGGAAACCTTTGTTTTTGATCTTCAAAAACCCTTACTGGTACTACCAGAAACTATCTGGCCTTTTGCCATGCGCTTGATCAATCCAATGACATTAGAAGTCGATGTTACCAAAGCGCAATCACTCAACAGTTTGTTTTTGTTTTTTGAAGCATATCACATTGAAGTAACCAGCGTACGTAATAAAGCAAATCGATTAGAAGAATTATTTTTAACCTTGATCGCGGCACGTAAAAAACAATAATCATAAATTGATTATTGTTTGGGAAAGATTGAAGAAACAGTATATGAAAATTAATATTTATGCAGTCGCTTTTTTTAGCTTATTGCGAAGAGAAATTAAGCGTTTTTTTCGTATTTGGGTGCAAACGCTATTACCTCCTTTAGTGAGCACGGCACTTTACTTTCTTATTTTTGGTGGATTGATAGGACAGCATGTAGGCAGTATTCAAGGTTTTAGTTACATGCAATATATTGCACCTGGTTTAATTATGATGTCCGTGATTATAGCTTCCTATACTAATGTTGTGTCTTCTCTTTTTGGCATGCGCTTTCAGCGCAGTATTGAAGAACTTATTGTCTCGCCTTTGCCTAATGTTTTACTTTTAATTGGGTTTGTCGCCGGTGGTGTAGTACGTGGATCAGTAGTGGGTTTATTGGTTACTGTACTTGCTTTATTTTTTACGCATCTGCAAGTACATAGCGTTATGGTGTTGTTAGCTATTGTGTCAATGACAACTATTTTATTTTCACTGGCCGGATTTACAAACGCCCTATTTGCTAGAAAATTCGATGATATCTCACTGATCCCTACCTTTGTCTTAACTCCGCTAACTTACCTCGGGGGAGTTTTTTATTCCATTCATGCGTTACCTGATTTTTGGATGCATTTATCGCTTTTTAATCCTATTTTATACATTGTCAATGCCTTCCGTTATGGATTGTTAGGTGTCAGCGATATTCCTGTATTACACGCATTAATGATTGTGACGTGTTGTTGCTTAGCTCTATTTTTACTTAATTTTTACCTATTACAAATAGGAAAAGGTATTTGTAAGTGACAGAAACGTCTCAACAGATAGTACTATTACTTAACGTAGGTACACCTAGCGAGCCTACGCCACGCGCTGTGCAAGATTATTTATTAGAGTTTTTGAGTGATCCCCACATAGTAAAATTGCCAGCCTGGCTGTGGCAACCCCTATTGCGGGCTATTATATTGCCCATTCGTTCCAGACGCTCTGCAAAACTTTATCGTTCGATCTGGATGAAAGAAGGATCGCCCTTGGCCGTTTATTCAAAAAAATTGGCAACAAAGGTTCAGGAATGTTTAGGAGATGCATTCAAGGTTGTTTTGAGTATGCGTTATGGACAGCCGTCCATGCAATTTACTGTGGAAGAGATATTACGAAATGATCGTACGACGTCATTGACAGTTTTGCCGCTGTATCCGCAATATTCTGTTGCAACGACAGCCAGCTGTTTGGATGTAATTGAAGAAATTTTTAAACGACAGAATTTCGAAAAAAAAATCCCATTGCATGTTATTACCTCCTATTTCGATAATCCTTTATATATTACTGCGTTGGAAAAAACCATTCGTCACTATTGGAGTGTACATGGAAGTAGCGCCTATTTGTTGTTTTCTTTTCACGGCTTGCCTCAGCGGCGTCTAAAATTGGAAGCTTCCTATGAGCAACAGTGTCGTGTAACCGTGCATTTACTAGCACAAGCGTTAAATTTATCATTTGATCAATATCAATTAGTATTTCAATCGCGTTTTGGGCAAGCAGCGTGGTTACAACCTTACTGCGATGTGCTGCTACGACAATTGCCAAAGAAAAAAATAAAACGCGTGGCAATCGTTTGTCCAGGGTTTGTTGTAGACTGTTTGGAGACTTTGGAAGAAATATCCACACGTTATCGTGAGATTTTTTTTAGAGCAGGGGGCGAAAATTTTCACTACATTCCTGCATTAAATGACTCTATAGAACATGGCAATTTGCTCGCTGGCTTGATCAAACAGAAAACCATTAACCATTAGCTAGACATTTGTCAATACGGCCAAATTTAACCTATTATGTCATTCTACTCTAGGATAACGAAGATAATATGATGTCCCAATCAAATAGGATTATCACGGCTAAAAAATCACCTGAAGATGAAAAATTGGCGCCGCGTATACGCCCGTTGGCATTGGCTGATTATCTGGGACAAACCTCTGTTTGCCAGCAAATGGAGCTTTTTATCATTGCGGCGCGGGCTCGAGGCGAGGCCCTGGATCATGTGCTTATTGTGGGTCCACCGGGTTTAGGAAAGACTACCCTGGCGCATGTCATTGCCCATGAAATGCAAGTATCGCTTAGGCAAACATCCGGACCCATCCTAGAAAGAGCGGGTGATTTAGCTGCTTTATTGACTCATTTAGAAGCAAGAGAAGTGTTGTTTATCGATGAAATACATCGTCTCAGTCCGATTATAGAAGAAATTCTTTATCCCGCACTAGAGGATTATCAGTTAGACATTATGATAGGAGAGGGCCCAGCCGCCCGTTCTATTAAGCTTGATTTACCGCCATTTACGTTGGTAGGTGCTACTACACGTGCAGGTTTGCTGACATCACCATTACGAGATCGCTTCGGCATTGTGCAACGCCTGAGCTTTTACGCTATTGATGATCTCTGTCGCATTGTCATGCGCTCTGCACAAATTTTAGGTGTCAAGCTCGAAGAGGGTGGTGCAATGGAGATTGCTAGACGCGCACGCGGTACACCCCGGATTGCCAATCGTTTACTACGCCGCGTGCGAGATTTTGCAGAAGTTAAAGCCGATGGTAGGATAGAAAGCATTCTGGCTTCGAAAGCACTAGATTTACTGGAAGTAGATCGACAGGGCTTGGATCAGCAGGATCGTAAATTACTACTGAGCTTGATCGAAAAATTTGATGGCGGGCCAGTAGGATTGGATAGCTTGGCAGCAGCTATCGGCGAGGAGCGCGATACTATCGAAGAGGTAGTAGAGCCTTATTTGATACAGCAAGGTTTTATGATGCGTACTCCTCGTGGTCGTATGGCTACTCAGCAAACTTATCTACACTTTGGCTTTGCGCTTCCCAAACACTTCAACAATCAAAGGCAATCCTTTCTTGATTTTTCTGGTAAGATCGAGCAATCAACCGCTTTACCTGATACGAATGATGCAAGCAACTGAAGATTCGGAATTTTATCATGCCTACTATTGATTTATCTCTATGGGATTATCTGTCACAGGCCAGCATGGTCGTAAAATCAGTGATGCTATTACTTCTTTTGGCATCCATTCTGTCTTGGTCAGTGATTTTACAGCGAGGTTTTTTTCTACGGCGAATGCGAAAAATGTTAGGACAGTTTGAGGAGAAATTTTGGTCTGGGCATGATTTGGGTAAACTTTATACTGAATTAAGACCAGATACAGACGAAGACGAAGGATTGGCCAATATCTTTCATGCTGGCTTTCGTGAATTTATTCGTCTACATAAACAAGTTGGTAATAAGCCCGCTATCATCATGGAAGGAGTGCAACGTGCGATGCGCATCGCTTATGCGAAACAACACCAGTCTCTAGAAAAACATTTAGATTTTCTTGCAACGTTAGGTTCCACCAGTCCTTATATCGGTCTTTTTGGAACAGTGTGGGGGATTATGACTTCCTTCCAAGCTCTGTCGGCTTCGCAACAGACAGCGACTATTGCCATGGTAGCGCCAGGAATTTCGGAGGCGTTGATAGCAACAGCGCTAGGTTTATTTGTAGCGATTCCAGCGGTCATTTTTTATAATCGTTATGCTGGTCAAATTCAACGGCTACTGCATCAATATGATACCTTTCAGGAAGAGTTTTCTAATATTTTGTATCGACAAATTCACGGAAATAATCATGCTCCATGAATAAATTTCGACATCAACCCCGCAAAGGACCATTAGCAGAGATCAATGTCGTTCCGTATATCGACGTTATGTTGGTGTTGCTAGTTATTTTTATGGTAACGGCACCCTTATTATCTCAAGGTATCAAAGTAAATTTACCTCAGGCACAGGCGAAAACTATCACGCCGTCTCAAGAACCTTTGATTGTTTCCGTTGATCAGGCAGGAAATTTTTATTTAAATACAGCGGCTTATCCTGGAAATGCATTAAATGAAATACAACTCAGTCAAGAAATAAGCCAGCAACTACAAGCTGCACAGCAAGAAAAGCGAACACGACAGGTTTTTATAAAAGGCGATAAAAACATCAATTATGGCAAGATCGTTAGTGCGATGGTCTTGCTGCAGAAAGCAGGTGCCATCGACATAGGATTGATAACAGAAGCTCCAGATCAGCATACTACGCATACTACTTAATTTTTAATGTATGAAGTCTTATTCTGTGAATCGAAAGGAAAATTATCGTTTCACTGTATTGCTTGCTGTGCTATTGCATATTTTTTTGTTTTCTGCATTATTTCTTACACTGCATCGCCAAGATAAACCTTTGTTTTCAGCAGCGTCAGCTCCTACGATCATTCACGCAACAGCTGTTGCTAGTAATCAACTACCAGTATTCGATACGAGTGAAAAATCAATAATAAAACCCTCTGCTGAAATAGAAAAAATAGTTACAAAACCAGCGCTGATAGAGAAAAGTCCCTTAACTTTGCCCGTGCAAGAAAAAAAATCACGTAAAATCAGTACACCCTCTGTTGTTCCAAAACCACGAGTCATAACGGCAACTATCAAAAGACCACATCCAGATAAACTACATCCAGATAAACTCGTGCAGCGAGCACCACTAGCAAAAGAAAAAAATACTAGCCCTTCTTTATCGTCAAAATCTCTGCAAGTTGCTCAGAAAAATGCACAGCAATTATTGCAACAAGAAGTAAACACATGGATACAAAAACAGCAGACAGCGGCAGGTAACAGAGCTATTACGGAAAAGTATCGGCATTTAATCCTGCAATCTATTGCGCAACAATGGATTATTCCTCCCGAGCTAAACAAGCATTTAGAAACCAGATTAGCCGTACATCTTGCACCAGGAGGAATGGTTCTAGAGGTTACTGTGATAAAAAGCAGTGGTAATACTGTGCTCGATAGATCAGCACAAACGGCCGTTTATAAAGCGTCACCACTTCCCGTGCCAAAAAATATGGCATTATTTAATGCGTTTAAAGAAATTAACCTTACGGTGAGGCCAGAGGGTATCATTACACAGTAAGAACACTCATTGCTTCTCATTTCTCATGTCTTCCTTGTCAAGTCGTGCACGTTTGTTTAAACTTAGTACACTTTACTTTCATCAATACCTTCCATGCGATACGATTGCTTTGTGCAAAAATGGGTACAAAAGCCCTATTACCCTTGGGTGATATGGGGGCTAGCTGTCTGTGCTTTCTCAGTAGATTATTTTGCCAGGGTAGCGCCTAGCGTGATGGTAGATTCGTTAATGCGTGATCTAAAAGTCCAAGCACTAGCGTTAGGTAGTTTGTCGGCTTTTTTTTATTATCCTTATATGGCTATGCAAGTTCCCGTTGGAATACTGGTAGATCGTTTTAGTCTGCGCTGGTTACTCACGAGCATGGTACTGGTTTGTGCCATCGGTTGTATTATTTTTTCGCTGTCTAACCAAATACAGGTAGCTGCATTTGCTCGCTTAATTATGGGGTTTGGCGCTGCTTTTGCTTTTGTAAGTGCATTAAAAATCGCTGCTACTTGGTTTCCAACCCGACAATTTGGTTTATTGGCAGGTTTAACGCAGGCCACAGGAATGCTGGGTGCTTCGATAGGACAAATGCCAATGGCCTTTTTTGTGCTACATATTGGCTGGCGTTATACCTTGTTATGCATTGCGGGTATCATGATCCTGCTGTCGCTACTTATCGCGTTCATCGTACGTGATCCCTCTGCTAGATTGCAGTCACCCTGTTTGAAAAAAAATTTTCTTCATACTCCCTGGTCCGGGTTGATGGAAGTGTTAAATAATAAACAAAGCTGGTGGAATGCTTTGTTTGCTGGGCTACTTTTTGCGCCAACGGCAGCATTTGCTGAATTGTGGGGCGTCAAATTTTTGCGAGAAACCTATCATCTGAATAATGAAATTGCCGCGATGGCAATTAGCTTGATATTTCTTGGTTGGGCTATTGGCGGACCTATTGTCGGTTGGATTTCTGATCGAATAAAACGTCGAAAAATAGTGCTACTTTTATCTGCTTTTTTCAGCTTCATATTGATAAGCATTGTTTTGCTGATACCACACTTTCCTGTAACGCTGTTATTCAGTCTATTGTTTTTATACGGGGTGGCAAATACGGGTGTTGCTACCTCTTATGCACTAGCCTCTGAAATTAACCCACAGGCGATTTCTGGTACTTCTGTTGCGTTCGCCAACATGGCATCCGTATTAGTCGGTGCTGGATTTCAGCCTATCGTAGGGTGGTTATTAGAAAAAAATTGGAATGGAGTGATTGCGAACGGGATAGCAGTTTATTCCGCTACTAACTTCCGCTGGGCTTTACTGGTTTTGCCGGCAAGTGCCCTGTTGGCACTCATGATTGCCTGTGGTATCAAAGAAACCTATTGTCAAAGAAGTGAAAAAGCGTAGGAGATCCTCTGTGAAGATTGGTCTATTGATCGGGATGGTGTTGATAAATTTATTGATACCACCAGCACGCGCCGCACTTAACTTAGAATTGACGAAGGGAGTCTTTAACCAATTACCAATTGGTGTCGTTGCTTTTTCTAAACCAAGTAGTATGAATGAGAACAGCGACATCGGTACTATCGTGAAAAATGATTTAAGTCACAGTGGGCAATTTAAAGTGTTTATGCCTGCAGATACTTTTCCACATACCCCACAGCAAGTTTCTGCTTCCTACTGGCGGCATCAACGGGTTGATGATGTAGTGGTTGGTCAGGTGCAAAAACATGACGCGGGACACGACTATAGTGTTAAGTTTGCTTTAATCAATGTAGCGCAGGGTAGAAACCAAATCTTAATTCAACGAGAGTTTAGTACGGACGGCCAACAGTTGCGTCGTTTAGCACATCACATCAGCGATCTCATTTATGAAAAATTAACCGGTGTTAGAGGAGTCTTTTCTACGCGTATTGCTTATGTCTTGGTGACACGTAATGATCACCGCTGTTTATATAGTCTGCAAGTCGCGGATATGGATGGATATAATGCCAAGCCTTTACTGACTTCTACACAACCTATCATGTCACCGGCTTGGTCGCATGACGGAAAACGCATTGCCTACGTTTCATTTGAGAATAAATTGCCTGGCATCTATATAGAGACTGTGAATAATGGGGAGCGCGTGCTAGTCAGTCACTATCCAGGCATTAATGGTGCGCCTGCATGGTCACCAGACGATCAAACATTAGCACTTGCGTTATCGAAAGAATCTGCTACGCCAAAGATTTACCTCATGAATATAGCGAGTAAGAAATTACAGCAAATGACTTATGGATTTTCTATAGACACGGAACCAAATTGGTCAATAGATGGTCGATCGCTGTTGTTTACTTCGGATAGAGGGGGCGGACCGCAGATTTATAAGCTCACTATTCGGTCAGGTAACATTCAGCGTCTAACCTTTAACGGCAGTTATAACGCACGTGCTTCTTATTCTCCCGACGGAAAAAAGATCGTGATACTTAATCGTGAACAGGGAGCATATAATATAGCAGTGCAAGATTTAGACGATGAAAACGTCGTGCAAACCTTAACTCATTCAGGTTATGATGCATCACCGAGCTTTTCACCTAACGGTCAAATGGTGTTGTATGAATCTAAGCCTGAACGACGCGGCTTGTTAGGCATGGTGTCGGTAGATGGTCGAATCAGTTTGCGTTTGCCCACTTCGCAGGGTGATGTGCAAGATCCAACGTGGTCACCTTTTTTGTCGTAAAAACAGTGTGTTTAACTAATGAGGACAAATATGTTAATCAAAAAAGTCTTGAAAATGAGCATAATTAGTGTAGGTCTTTTGATTTTGATAGGGTGTTCAACAACAAGGAAAGGCGAATTAGATGAAGGGGATCAAAGCAACGGTCAATTTTCTGATAGCGTGGCTGTGAACGGTGTTGGAGATGAAAGTAATTTTTACGGCGATGAAACTTGTAGGGATCCTCTTAAAGTAGGCAACCAGACCTATTACTTTGCTTTTGATAACAGTACCATCCAAAGTACGGATATAGCCTCTCTCAATATTCAGGCACGCTACCTCGTTTGTCATCCAGGGGCAAAGATCTTGATAGCGGGTAATACGGACGAAAGAGGGAGTCGAGAATACAATATTGGGTTAGGTCAACGGCGGGCGTTGAGTGTGGAGCGCTTTTTGCGATCCAAAGGTGTTAGTAAAAATCAAATTTTAACGGTGAGTTATGGAGCAGAAAAACCCGTTGCATTTGGTCATTCAGAAGAGGATTATGCAAAAAATCGTCGGGCAAATTTACAATATCAAACCCCAGTAGTTACAAATCAAGCATGAACTTAGAGATTTAAGCTATGCGATTGATGAAAATTGGTATTTTGCTAATAGGTTTTGGTTTAAGTACAGTTGTTTATGCAATTGCTCCTGTCGTAGATGCCTATGGTGACGCAAATGCTTCTTCGTCATCATCTAGCAACGATAGCAAACAGGTAAATTTTAATAATTCGTCTGAGAGCAGTGTTGCTACATTTTCGCTGAATCAACGCATGATTATATTAGAACACCAAATTTCTAATTTAAATCCGTTATTAGTTCAACTTGACGAGCTGAAGCAGCAAATACAAAGATTGCAGGGGAAAATAGAAGGGCAACAACACCGCTTAAAATCATTGGAAGAACAAGTATGTGCGCAGTATAAAATGCTAGACAAACGTATTGCACAGAAACCGTCGTCGACCCGTAGTACAACACCGATTCGAGCAAATCAACAAGCGTTGATCGGCCAAACACAGGCAAGTGCCGTGGAATCGATGAATGCAGTAAATGACAATCCCGTGCCCACAGAATCATTAAATTCTGCTACTGTAGTACCATCAGACTCTGCTGTCGCAGGTGTACCTACCGCAGCTAGCGAGCGCGCATATCAAGCAGCTTTTCAACTTTTAAAAAATAAACAATATCTTCCAGCCATTGAGGGTTTTGAAAATTTTCTAAAACGGTATCCTGCTGATGTTAATCGGTCAAATGCTATTTATTTTTTAGGCCAGCTCTATTTGCTTCAAGGTCAACCAGAACAATCAATTACCCAATTTAATCGTTTTGTAAAAACCTATGCATTAGATGCGCGTGTTCCAGATGCACTTTTACAATTGGGTTTAGCTTATTTTTCTAAAGGAGAAAAAACAGTGGCGATGGGTATTTTTAAAAAAATAATTCAACAATATCCTGACTCAAAGGCAGCACAATCTGCGCAAGCGCGACTGCAGCAATTTCAGGCCATGATGAGTTCTGCGGACGTAACGACGGATAATGAGTGATACCTAACGTCCCGAGAACAAAGCTCGTATAACGGCGACGAAATGCAGTGAAGATGAAATTAGTGCCATGAAAATTGCACTGGGTGTTTCCTATCAAGGTACTGTCTATCATGGATGGCAGGCACAGGCAGGATTAAGAACAGTCCAAAGCACTCTAGAAGAGGCAGTCGCTAAGGTTGCGGATCAAACTGTCAGCTTGGTTTGTGCAGGACGCACGGACAAAGGAGTGCACGCTCTGGGACAAGTGGTTCATTTTGATGCAACAGCCAAGCGCAGTCAATCTGCTTGGTTGCTAGGGATCAATAGCTATTTGCCAGAGGATATCCGTATCGATTGGGTGCAGCAGGAGTTAGCAGATCATTTTCACGCTAGATTTTCTGCCGTGGCGCGTCGTTATTGTTATGTTATTTATAATCGTCCATTGGCTAGTGCCTTGTGGAACGAGCATACCACGCACTGTTACTGGCCATTAAATGAAACACGCATGCAAGGTGCAGCAAATTATTTAGTTGGTGAGCATGATTTTAGTGCATTTCGTGCAGTGGATTGTCAATCCAACAGTGCTGTTAGATACATCCATGAATTAAAGGTAACTCGTTATCAGGATTATATCGTTATCGATGTTAAGGCAAATGCTTTTTTGCATCATATGGTACGTAATATCGTTGGATTATTAATGATCATTGGTTCGGGTAAACAAGAAATGATATGGGCTAAAGAAGTTTTACTGCTCAAAGATCGTTCAAAGGCGGCTGTCACGATGAAACCAAATGGTTTGTATCTATTAGAAGTGTTTTATCCAGAAAGTTTTGCTGTTCCCAAGATCAAAAATCCATTTTTATGGTGGTTGTATGGAGATTAACTTAATCTGCTTAAATCATTGTATTGGCAATATTTGCATAAAAAAGCGGTGAAACTGTAGCAATGCGCATTGTTGGTGTAGATGAAGCAGGGCGAGGGCCTCTAGCAGGCCCAGTGATCGCAGCAGCC
>Ga0207003_1169_pt1 | contig 12517 bp, 11 predicted proteins | sample Alteio_BWMinCont_89_FD_153474 | JGI IMG/M metagenome (GOLD analysis project Ga0207003, IMG submission 153474) | Enriched cells from forest soil in Barre Woods Harvard Forest LTER site, Petersham, Massachusetts, United States -... | ecosystem: Environmental > Terrestrial > Soil > Temperate forest >...
CGAAGATGCGGAGGCTATCGATAAGTCCTATCCGGATTTTTACCGGGATATACAAAAGTTAGGCGCGAACGTAAACATACAGGTATGAACAGCTTTGGGCGGTTATTCCGGGTCCATATTTTTGGCGAGTCCCATGGGGAAAGCGTCGGGGTCACTATTGACGGCTGTCCCGCGGGGTTGCCGCTGCCGTTGGAGGACTTCCTGCCCGATCTCGAGCGGCGGAAAGGGGGGATGCAAAAGGGGACGACGCCCCGGAAGGAGGACGATCTGCCGATCTTCAAGAGTGGACTTTTTAATGATACGAGTACGGGGTCGCCCATTACTATCCTTTTTGAGAATAAGAATACAAGGAGCGGGGATTATGAGAAGCAGCGGGCGGTGCCGAGGCCGGGGCATGCGGATTTTGTGGCCCACACCAAGTTTGGCGGTTTTGAGGATTACCGCGGCGGCGGGCCTTTTTCTGCGCGGCTGACGGTGGGGCTCGTCGCGGCGGGGGTTATTGCAAAAAAGATGATGGAGGGGGTGCGGTTAGAGTCGACCATTTTGGAGATCGGGGGCGAAAGCGACCAGGAGAAGGGGTTACAGAAGGCCATCGACGCCAAGGACTCCATTGGCGGGATCGTGGAATGCCGGGTGACCGGTTTACCGATTGGGCTTGGGGAACCGTTCTGGGACTCCGTGGAATCCCTTATTGCGCATGGGATGATGGCGATCCCGGCGGTGCGGGGGGTGGAATTCGGGACCGGTTTCGCGGCGGCGCGGATGTTTGGCAGCGAGCATAACGATGCCATCGAGGACATGCAGGGGCATACGCGGACGAACCACGCCGGCGGGGTGGTGGGCGGTCTCACCAATGGAAATGAACTGGTGTTCCGCATTGCTATAAAGCCCACATCTTCAACGCCAAAACAGCAGCAGACCTTGAACTGGGAAACGGGTCAGCAGGAAAGCTTTTCGGTAAAGGGCCGTCATGATCTTTGCGTTGCCTTGCGCGCGCCGGTGATCGTAGAGGCGGTGACGGCCATAGTTTTGGCGGATCTGTTCCTGTTGGAGCAGCGGGTACCGCGAGTGGTGAAATAACCGAAAAATAGCGGATAACACTAAGAAATATTAGCGTCTTGTATTATATTGAGCGATATATGAATTATCGAACGCGAAGCGTCCTTTTCCTTCTCCCGGTGTTTTTTACGATGGTGCTGGCGAGTTGTCACGAACAGAACCGAAAGATCGACAAGGACGAGGTCAAACCCCAGACTCAGGCGGGCGAACACGTAGCAACCGATCTGAAGTCCATGCTCCAATATGCCGTTAACAACGGGGACAAATTGAACGATTCCACGGTCCTGCTGTACCGGAAACTGACCGACAGCATCTACGGGGCCAACGGATATATTCCCATCTGGAGTGACAAGCAGCGGTGGCTGCCGGCGGGCGACAGTCTTTTATCCTTTATAGAGGGCTGTAAGGTCTATGGCCTGTTTCCTACGGATTATCATTATACTTCGCTTGCGTTCTACCGGCGGGTCGTGCAGGAAGATACTATTGCGCGGAAGAATGCGGCCGTCTGGAACAGGGCGGATATTCTGCTGACCGATGCTTTTTTTACACTCGTGAAGCATCTCCGCCAGGGTCGGTTGGATTATGACAGTGTAACCCTGCGGAGGGATTCGGTGCTGCCCGACAGTCTTTTCGCGCGGACGCTGGCGACGGCACGGCAATTTGGGGTCAGGGGCGCGCTGGACAGCCTGGAGCCGCGGCACCCGGGTTATGATTCACTCAAGGCCTATCTGGGGGAATTCCTGGCGGGGGCGCATTTCCGGAAGCTGACCTGGCTTGACTATCCCTATAAGGATTCGGCGGTATTCTATTCGTCGCTGACCAGGCGGTTGCAGGAGGTGGGCTATATCGATAGTTCGGTAGCAGTAGCCGATACGGCGATGCTGGCGTCAGGGCTTCGTAAATATCAGGAAACCAATAAATTAAAGGTGACGGGGCGACCCTCACAGGAGACGGTGACGATGATGGACAACTCCGATTGGGAGAAATTCAAGCGGATTGCGATCAATATGGACCGCTATAAGCTGTTACCCGATACCCTGCCGCGGACCTATGTATGGGTCGATCTGCCGGCTTTTACCCTGCAGGTGCGGGATGCCGATACAATTGCACTGGAGTCGAAGGTGATCGTCGGGACCCCCAAGACGAGGACGCCCTTGCTGACCAGTGAGATCTCCAATTTTGTGACGTATCCGCAGTGGACGGTGCCGACCAGTATCATCATGAAGGAGATGCTACCGGCGATAAAGCGCAATGTGGACTATCTCCGCAAGCAGAACCTGATGGTGGTGGATGATAACGACAGTGTCCGGGACCCGGCGACCATCAACTGGAGGAGACTTAGCAAGAATAATTTCCCCTATCAGCTGAAACAGCGGCAGGGAGACGACAATTCGCTTGGGGTGATGAAATTTAACTTTAGAAATAAATATGATGTATATCTACATGATACTAATGTTCGCTGGATGTTCGATAACAAATTCCGGGCATTGAGTCATGGGTGTGTGCGGGTAAAGGAATGGCGGAGATTGTCGGCTTTTCTAATCCGGAACGACACGATGCGGTATCATCCCGATACGTTGAAGAGTTGGATCTCGCGGCAGGAGAAGCATACGGTGTATGGATTTGCGCATGTGCCGATCTATCTGCGCTATTTTACGGCGGAGGGGAAGAAGGGGAAGATCCAGTTTTATGATGATATTTATGGCGAGGATAGGGCGTTGAGGAACAGATATTTCGCTGCCAAGCCGATATTTTAGTATTTTTGGCTGAATGGCCTGCCGGCCAATAATCCAAGAATGTATGAAAACCAAATTACTCGCCTATCTATTGCTGCCTGTTGCGGTCTATGGCCGCGACGAGAAGCCTATCCGGGATTCTATTCCTTCCGGTACCGGCAAGGCGCACCACAAATCAGCCGCGGCGAAGGTTCAGTATGGTATCGCCAGTTTTTATTCCGACAAATTCGAGGGGCGCAAGACGTATACGGATGAGATCTTTTCCCAGGAGAAGTTCACCGGCGCCAGTAATACGCTCCCGATGCACACCTGGGTCCGGGTGACCAATCTCCACAATCATAAGACCGTGATCGTCCAGATCAATGACAAGATGCATCCCCGGAACAAGCGGCTGATCGACCTCAGCCGGGCGGCGGCCATGCGGCTGGGATATGCCGGCAGGGGGCTTACGCGGGTGCGGATCGATGTACTGGGTAAGGAAAAGCCGCCGGACGCCGAAGATGAGACGACTGCGGTCCGGCAGCCCGGGCAGGATTAATGCTTCATTTTCTTGAAAACACTGATGTCTCCGCTTGTAGACACATGCAGGAGATAGGTCGTTTTTGCGCCGGCTACGGTGACATAGTAGCTCAGGCCGTCATTCGTATCGGTATATTCGATGGCGGCTGTGATGACCCCGTCGGAATAGTTCTTTTGCAGGGTTAGCTGAACATTTACCGGGAGGCTGCTTTTATCGATGTTGCGGGCGGTGGCCAGGGCGTTGCCTTCGTTGTCATAGAATGCCTGTAACTGCAGGCCGTTCCATATAAAATTGACTTCTGTAAATTGTCCCTTAACTTTGTACCTGACCTCGGTGGCCTGCGGGAACTGGCGATGGAAATTTTCGACGCCTACGAAGCGGGGTTCTTCTTTGCCGATCAGAGGATTTGCGCGTGTGGTGCCGAGTACTGTCAAGAAAAGTATAACGGCAATGGATAAACGTTTCATTGTTTCTGATTGTTTGGTGTTTTGAACTTTTATGATTCTTCTGTGTCTAGCTAGCTGTACTCTATAAGACTAATGGGATGCCAAAGATGTTACAGTGTGTAAGGTATTGATTGTGAGAGGCGTTAACATTTTCATCACAAATGGGCAGTGTCCGGTTCCGGACGATTCGTTGTCCGGTTGTATTACAAATGGCCTACAAAAACTAAAAAATAAAAACTATGAACGCAAGCATTGGCATCGCTCCCGCAAATCTTCAGGCTGTGACGGTTCAATTAAGCAAATTACTGGCAGACGAATTCCTACTTTACACCAAGACGCGGAATGCACACTGGAATGTGGAGGGCACTGATTTCCATACCATGCATATTTTCTTCGAGCAGCAGTATGAGCAGCTTGATGAAACGATGGACAGTGTTGCGGAGCGGATCCGTCAGTTAGGACATTATGCGCCGGCTACGTTGCAGAGCTTTCTTTCGCTTACACATCTGACGGAAAAACTTGGCGAGCGGAATGACAGCATGGGTTTTATCAAGGAGTTGTTGACCGATCATGAGAATATCATTATTTTCCTGCGGGAGAATATCAACAAGTTTGCCGATGATTATGGCGATGCCGGGACGAGTGATTTTATCACGGGTCTCATGGAGGAGCATGAGAAGATGGCCTGGTTTTTACGGGCGCATTTGAAATAACGGAATTCGAAGCTTCGAACTAACTACGAGGTGTTCCAAAAACAGGGACACCTTTTTCTGTTTCAAGGGTTTTGAAAAAATCGGAGATGTCGAAATAATAAGCGTTTCCCGGTGGACTTTATGTTCCAGTTGACAGTAGAGGAGAAAACAGAGGTGGTCGCAAAATGCGACCACCTAAAGGCCTTGTAGCGACAGAGCCATTGAGGTTAATATTCAGATCGTCCGGATCTTCACCAGAATGCAAGAGCTGTTAAACCCACCCCAGGAGCCCAGGCCGCGCGTCGGCTTCCGCAGGAAGGATGAACGGGATCAAGGTCTGTAGCTGCTTAATTATCTTTTTTTCCGAAGAGGCGTTTGAAGAAGCCCTTCTTTTTTGGTGGTTCCTGCGGTTTTTTGTCGGCGTCGGTGACGGTGATCCTGACCGAGCCTTCCTTGCTGCTCCGGTTGGCTTCCTTCAGGATCTTTTGTTCATCGGGGGAGAGTTTGGAGTCTATGGGAACGGTGGGGGCGCTGGTGTCGAGATATTTATTTGCGTTGCTGTTCGGCTTGTTGTTGCCGCCTTCCGCGTCAGGCGGGGCGATCTTTTCGATGTTCATGTAATCATACATCATTTCCTTGCGCATGGTCTCGGGCTGGATGAATTTGGCCTGGCGGTCGATGCCCAGGGTTCTGTCGGCAAGCACTTTTTGGAAGAAGTATTCCCAGATGGGTCTTGCGGCCTGGGCGCCGTAGCCGAGACCGCCTTCGAGGTGGATGAAGCGATCGTCGCAGCCGATCCAGGCGCCGGCCATCAGTTGCGGGGTATAGCCCATGAACCAGGCGTCGGCGTTATCGTTGGTGGTGCCGGTCTTGCCGCCCAGTTCGGAGATGCCGAGGCGGTTGCGGAGGCCGGCCGCCGTGCCGAAGTCGACGGGTCCCTGCATCATGCGGGCCATGGTATAGGCGGTACCCTCGCTGATGACCTCTTTGCGTTCGGTATCGCCTCTTTCGAGGACGTTGCCGTTCTTGTCCTCGATGCGTAAAATATAAAATGGTTTAGTGCTGAAGCCGCGGCTGGGAAACATCGTATATCCCCACATCATCTCGTAAAGCGAGAGGTCGCATGTCCCGAGCGCCATCGAAGGATAGGGGTCGATCTTCGTCGGGATACCCACCTGTTTCATGTACTCGGCAAATCGTTTGGGACCTACCGTTTTCATGATATAGGCGGCGACGCCGTTGATGGACCATGCGAGACCGGAGGCCATCGTCATGGTGCCGCCTTCGTGTTTGTCGGGGCGGGCCGGGACATAGCCGAAACCGGGGAAGTATTGCTGGCTGGTCTGGCATTCGGTCTCGGGGTTGAAGTTATAATCTTCGATGGCGAGGCTATAGAGAAAGGGCTTTATCGAGCTGCCCACCTGGCGTTTTGTATTGATGTTGACGTGGTCGAATTTGTAGGTCTTGAAGTCGATGCCGCCTACCCAGGCTTTTACGGCGCCGGTCACCGGGTCCATTACCATGAAGGCCGTTTGGAGCATCGCCTGATGGTATTTGATGGAATCGAGCGGGGTCATCACGGTATCCTTTTCGCGTTTGCTGTTCCAGGCGAAGATCTTCATGGCGACGGGTCGATTGAAGGTCTTGCGGATCTCGGCGTCGCTGAGGCCGTCGTCTTCGAGGTTGTGCCAGCGGTCGCTGTTGCGCATGGCGGCTTCAAGAATGTTCATGTGGTCCTTCCAGATGAGGCCTTTGCGGATATCGTATTGGGAGCTGAGGTTCCGTTGCAGGAGGGGGAGTTGCTTCGCTACGGCCTCGTCGGCGTAGATCTGCATCCTGGGATTGATGGTGGTATAGACCTTGAGACCGTCGCTGTACAGGTTGTAGGGTTCGCCGGTGGACGGGTTCTTATGGGCTTTGCACCATCGCAGGAGATCGTTGCGGAGCACGTCGCGGAAATAGGGGGAGAGGCCGTTGTTCTCATCCACTTTCTTATAGTTGCTCAGGTCGATGGGTTTCGTCTTTAGTTTGGTGGCTTCGGCTTCGTTCAGGTAATTGTTCTTTACCATCTGGTTGATGACGGTGTTGCGGCGTTCGATAGCCATCTTGGGGTTCTTCCGCGGGTTGTAGAGGGTATTGCCTTTCAGCATCCCGATGAGGACGGCGGCCTCGTCGACGGAGAGGCGGTCGGGTTCCTTCTGGAAGAAGGTGCGGGAGGCGTTGCGGATGCCGTATACGTTGTCACCAAACGGAACTTCGTTCAGATAGAGGGCCAGGAGTTCCTGTTTGGTGAAATTGCGTTCGAGTTTTATGGCGATGATCCATTCTTTCAGCTTTTCGATGAAGCGGCGGACAAAGTTCTTCGATCCCTGGTCGAGGAGGTTTTTGGCCAGCTGCTGGGTGATCGTGCTGCCGCCGCCATCCCGGCCGAGCTTGAGGACGGCGCGTACGACGGAATAGCCGTCGATACCGGAGTGTTCGTAGAAGCGTTCGTCCTCGGTGGCGACGAGGGCGTTTACCACGTTGGGGGAGATATCCTTGAACTCGACGCTGCTGCGATTGCCCTTGTCCTTATAGTATTTTCCCATCGGGGTCCCATCTTCCGCGAAGACCTCGGTGGCGAGGGTGACGGCAGGGTTCTCCAGTTCCTTGAGGGAGGGCAGGGAACCGAAGACGCCGAGATTGATCAGGACCAGGAAGAGGATAAACCCTCCTAACCCATAGAAAAATACTTTCCAGAAAATACGGACGAGTTTGGACATATTGGCAGTTGTTGTAATAAGATCTAAGGTACGAAGGTGGTGTTGGGGTAAGCGGTCTGGAGGAATTTCCGGTAGGCCGGCATATCCTTGTTGTTCAGCAGCAGTTCGAGGTTGGAAGAAGAGATGATCAGGAAGACGTATTTGCCGGCCGGCAGCCAGGGAACGATCTCCCTCGGCGCCACCGCCTTTATGTTCTTCATATAATCGAGCGCATCGTTCGCATTGCCAAATTTGCTGATGATCATCAACTTCAACGAATCGTTTAGCGAGGCATTCGCCGTCGTCAGGGACTTGCTGTAGAACATTTCAGTGTTGTAGCGGCTAAAGGCGTTACTGGCTTCCGAAACATATACCGGGTCCACTTTATCCATGACCATGATGACCATATGGGTCTGGTCCGGGGTGAGGGTGAATGCCGAATTAAGGTTACGCAATTTTGCGGCCAATTGCACGCTATCCGCCTGTAATTTCTGTACTGCCGCGGCAATGGAGTCGGATTGGCGTTTAAGGAGGGCGGATTGCAGGGAATCGGCCTTTGCCTGCAGCATGGCCTGTTGCAGGGAATCCTGGAGGTGGTGGAGGCTGGCCAGGCGGCCTGCGTCCATATTGATCTTGTTCAGGCTGGCGGTATCGGTTTTCAGCTTATCGCCGGGACCGCCGACCCCATGTTTATTTCCCGGGATATTTTTTATCAGCATGTTCGAATCATTCCGAACCAGACGCGGACGGCGGTTGGCGGCATTCTGTGCGGCGGTATCGATCTGGGGCGCCACGGTGACGCTATCGTCATCGGTAGCCCGGGTGACTTGCAGGCGGGTGAGGTAATCTTCGATCTGTCTACGGCGGTTGAGGACGTCGAGCATCGTGGCAGCCTTGGCGGCCATGGGAGTTTTGGGCCATTTGGTGATAATGCCCGAGAGCACGCCGCGGGCCTGGGCGTCCTGGCGGCTGCGGATGAAATACACGGACTCGATGTAGAGGAGTTGCGGGGTCCAGTATTTATCACCGTAGAGGCTGTCGGCCACCCGTTTCTCTTCGACGGCTTGTTCGAAGCGGCCTTCTATGAAATCGGTATAGACCTTTTCGTACTGGTGGGTGGCCTTTGTTTTCAGGCTGCCGGCGCTGTTCTCTACTGAATCCGGGTTGACGAGCCGGGCGGTGAAGGCGCCATGGGGATATTTCTGCCCAAGGAGATCGAGGATGCGTTGCGCATTCGCTTCGTCGCCCAGTTTTTTATAGCAGTAGTACAGGTTGAAGAGGGTTTCTTCGCGGCGGCGGGTCTCGGGGAATTTCTCCAGCAGGCTGTCGTAGGAATTGATGGCGAAGATGTAGTCGGGTATCCCGTCCTGATAGGTGCGGCCCAGGTTGAAGAGGGCGGACTCGACGGAGTCCATCGACTTTTTCATCTTCTCGGGGGTCAACGGCAGATTGGCCAGCAGGCTTTTGAAATCGATGGTCGTGGCGGGGCCGGCGGTGCGGGCGGCGCTATCGGTGAGGTCGGGGGAGGTCCTGTTGCCGTTGCGGGGGCCGAAGCTGTTCCTTGCGAGGGCGGCGACCTGCCAGTTATCGACGTTGGCCCGGTTGCCCCATCTTGTTTTGAAGTCCGAATAGCCTTTTGCTTTCAGGGATGCGTTGTCGAAATACCAGTCGGCGCTGCTCCCGTTGGCGGCGAAGAGATCGGGGACGGTATTCGAATTGTTGCTTAAAGGAGTGTTGTTATTGAAGGAATTGCTGTCGGCTTCGTCGCGGAGCCCCTGTTGGCGCCGGAGGGTTCGCACCAGTCTTTTTACATAGGCGTCGCGCTGTGGTGGGGGCAGGGCGGCGATGTGCTGGAGGCTGTCCTGGCGACGGAGGATATCGAGGTTGCGAACGACGGTGGCGAGGGCTATTTTGCGGTCGTTCAGCCAACTGATATCGCCAAGGGTCGCCATATCGGCCGCCGTGAGGCTGAGACTGTCATAAAAGTTCTTTGCGCCGCGGTAGTCCTTTGCTTCGAAGGACAGGTTGGCCAGCTGGAGAAAGGCTTTGTTACGCTGGTTGTTGGTGGAACCGATGGAATATTTTATACAGCTTCGCAGATCGGCAATCGCCCCGGGTTTGTTATTTCTTTCCAGTTCCATTTGCGCCGCCGTGAAATAGATGATGTCGCGGTAGGCCTCGTAGCGGTCGCGATGGGCCATTTTTACGAGGGCTGCGATGTTGCGGGCGATATAATCTTCGCCGCCTTCCTTGTTCTGGCGGATGGCGTTCAGGCGGGCATAGATCTCGAGGATGGGGTTATAGGTGTGTTTGACGGCCCGTTCGTAGAAGGTCTTTGCCTGGTAGCTATTGCCTGTACGTTCATAGAGCTGGGCGATAAGATATTCCCAGCGGGCGGTCTCTTCCCGGCCTTCGGCGGCCGGCAGGGCTTTTTCCAGGTAGAGGGCGGCGCTGTCGTCGATCTGCTGTTTATAGAACCAGAGGGCCCGGACTTCCTGCAGGCTGGGTTCGAGCCGGGGCGGGAAGAGGGGATCGTGGAGGAGGATCTCGATGAGGCCGGCGGCCTGGGGGTATTGGTCCTTTGCGATATAGGTGCGGATCTTCCAGATGAGGGCGTCGTTGCGGCTGGGCGGAAGGGAGAAAACTTTTTGGCCGATGTTGGGGTGTTCTCTTGTGGCCACTTTGTCGGCGCTGGTGCCTTCGTCCTTGTTGAAGTTGCTGCCGATGGGCTGGTCGTTATTGTCTTTATCTTTTGGGGCGAAGGCCCAGTTTACGAACTGGAAGGTGATAAAGGCCGAGTCGAAGTCTTTTTTGTAGTAATAGGTCCGACCGATGAGCAGGTACAGGTTGTCGATCCAATCGTCGCGGGTATCGTGGATGAGGATACCCATGGTGCATTTATAGATGACGGAATCCAGTTCCCGTTTCTGGGAGAGGGTGGCGTCGAGGCTGTAGTTGTAAAAGGGCAGGAGCCGGGTGTAATCCTCTTTGAAAGAGGCCTTGGCCCGCGCCAGGATCATTTTTATCTTCTCGTTGGCGTTGTAGTAGTAATTATAGTGGGTGATGGTGTTCTGGATGAAGCGGCGGACCTTTTTGATCTTTTTCCCGTCGTTGGAGTTTTCCGAGGCCAGGACCCGGTTTTCGAACTTTTTCGGCTTGGTAAGGGAATAGTCGACGCCGTCCTGGGCCAGGGTGGCCAGGCAGAGACATACAAATACCCCAAACAGCAAAATCTTACGATAAGCCAAGATGATCAAATTGAGAAACCGGTCCGCAATTACGAATATTAACTGTTTCCAGGGAAATTTATTTTATTATCTTTATCGTTATAGTCCAAGATTGTACCAATTAATCCTATATGGCCAGATTTGATGCCAATTCCACGCTAAAACGCCTCCAAAACCGCTACCGGCTGGTCGTTATGAATGACGATACGTATGAGGAGGTGGTTACCTTTAAACTCTCACGGCTCAGTGTTTACACTGTTCTCTGCACGATTTTTGTACTGTTGACCGGGCTCACGGTAGCGCTCATCGTATTTACCCCCCTGAAGCTGTATATCCCGGGATATGGCGATGTTAGTAATACCAAGGATCTGCGTGAACTAAAAATACGGACAGATTCGTTAGAGCAGGAGGTCCGGTATAAGGACCAGTATCTGGAGAGTATTCGCAATGTGTTACAAGGGAATACGACTGTGAAGCTGGATACGACAACGTTGAAGATCCCGAAACCCGAGAAAATAAATGACTAAAATCCATATTTATGTTTAACGGAAAGAACAAATCTGATTCTTTTGAAGTGGGCAGCGAAAAAGCGCCCGTAAGCACCAGCGCCAGCCTGATCGGCGCCGGAACCACCATGAAAGGGGATATTACCAGCAATGGCGATCTGCGGATCGACGGCACGCTGGTCGGGAATATCCACTGTTCGGCAAAAGTTGTGATCGGCGCCAATGGGAATGTCCAGGGCGATGTCAACGGTCAGACGGCGGATATCATGGGCAAGGTGAGTGGTACGATCAAGGTAAAGGACCTGCTCCAACTGAAGGGTGGCAGTATCGTGAACGGCAATCTCGAGGCCGCCAAATTGCAGATCGAGCCTGCGGCCAGTTTCAATGGTGAGTGTCATATGACGCAGGCGGCTGCCGGTTCGAATACGGCATCAGCCAGTAAATCATCCCCGGAAAAGATCAAGGATTTTAAACATGCAGAGATATCCCCAGCCTGAAGAGGGGGGAGTGCCGGGATCGCCCCAGCCTGATAAGGAGGGTGACCGTCGCCGGGAACTGCTGAAATGGGCGGGGTTATCCTCCGAGGTAGTAGCCTCGGTGGGGGTCTCCGTGTTTCTTGGGGTGAAGGCGGACAAATGGTTGAAGCTTTCTTTTCCAATCCTTTCCTGGGCGTTACCTTTGCTGGTAATCGTAGTCCTGCTGGTCAATCTGATCAGGCAAGGCACGAATAAAAAAAATGGAAAATAAATTCGGGTATCGGCCGTTTCTGCCTATTTTTTTGATATTCATTGTTTTAAGTCTTTTTGTCGTGCTGGGCCGGCCCTGGTTGGCGGAAGGGAGGTTCGACTACCGGGTATTGCTGGGTGGGAATATCCTGTTATTCGGAGTGACGGCGTCGTCTTTTTATCTATATACCAAAGGTTTACATAATAAAAACCCGCACGCCTTCGTGCGTATGATGTATGGCAGCCTGGTACTCAAGTTGTTTGCCTGTCTGTTAGGCACGCTGGCCTATGCCGCATTTGCGGGGCATACCGTGAACCGGAATGGGATCTTTGGCTGTTTTGGTTTGTACATCCTGTACACCTGGCTCGAGGTGCGGATACTCATGCAGATGAGTAAGAAATCTCCCAAAAATGCCTAAGAAAGAAGCTCCGCTCGATTATTTGCGCCGGTGGATCCCTGGGGATGCCGCTCCGCTGGTGCTGGAATATCTAAACCATTATAATGTTCATCTGACGATCACGCGGGAGCGCAAGAGTGTCCTGGGGGATTACCGGCATGCGACGCGGACCAGCAACCACCGGATCAGCGTCAACGGCAACCTGAACCATTATTCTTTTCTGATCACCCTGATCCATGAATTAGCGCACCTGGTCACCTTTATGGAATGGGGGAATGGGGTCAATTCGCACGGGAAGGAATGGAAGGCTATTTACCGGAAGATGCTGGAGGAATTCATCCGACTTTCGGTTTTCCCGACCGATATTTTGAGCGCACTCAAGAAGAGTCTGCATAATCTCCCTGCCAGCAGTTGTGCCGATGAGAACCTGATGCGGGTACTTAAGAAATACGATGAGGATTCGGGCG
>Ga0207003_1171_pt1 | contig 12407 bp, 11 predicted proteins | sample Alteio_BWMinCont_89_FD_153474 | JGI IMG/M metagenome (GOLD analysis project Ga0207003, IMG submission 153474) | Enriched cells from forest soil in Barre Woods Harvard Forest LTER site, Petersham, Massachusetts, United States -... | ecosystem: Environmental > Terrestrial > Soil > Temperate forest >...
CGCCCATGAAGTCTTTCGTCCTCCCCGGCGGCCATCCCGCCGTCTCCACCGCACACATCGCCCGCTGCGTCTGCCGCCGCGCCGAGCGCGGCGTAGTCCGCCTCCGGGAAGAAGGTGGTCCCGTCGACCCCCTCGTCCTGCAATACCTGAATCGTTTGAGTGATTATCTTTTCCAGCTGGCCCGCTTCATCGGCCACCGCCTCGCGGTGCCGGAAATTCCCTGGAAACCAAGAGTCTGATTATCATTAGTTTACCATCTGCCCATCCTTCATGTGCAACACCCGGTCGCTCATGGTGGCGAGTTCTTCGTTGTGCGTCACGATGAGGAAGGTCTGCTTGAAACGATCCCGCAGATCAAAGAAGAGTTGATGCAGCTCCTTGGCATTGGCCGTATCCATGTTGCCCGTCGGCTCGTCGGCAAAGACAATGGCGGGATTGTTGATCAGCGCACGCGCCACTGCCACCCGTTGCTGCTCGCCGCCGGACAAAGCTCCGGGCTTGTTTTCGATCCGGTTACCGACGCCAAGAACGTTTAACAATTCAAGCGCCCGCTCCTCCACCTCCCGCTTCTTCCGCCCGGCGATCCACCCGGGGATACAGACATTTTCCAATGCGCTGAACTCCGGCAGCAGGTGGTGGAATTGGAAGACAAACCCAATATGCGTATTCCTGAAGGCCGCCAGCTGCCTGCCCTTGAGCCGGTGGATGCTCCTGTTCTGCAGGATGATCTCCCCCTTCGCCGGCTCGTCCAGGGTGCCGAGAATATGCAGTAAAGTGCTCTTTCCTGACCCCGAAGGACCCACAATGGATACGATCTCCCCCTTCGCGATGCTTACCGTCACCCCCTTCAAAACCCATAGATCCCCGTAATATTTTTCTATCCCCTTGGCTGTTAACATACTATTAATTTAATCGCAGCGTTGAACCATTTGCTCCCGAGCCGCTGGAAGCAATTCGACGGCATTGGCAAACCTACTACCCAAATATGTGCGGACAATGCGCTTCCTTGCGCAAAATAGCGCATTGTCCGCAAACTGCTAATGTCGGTCCTTAGGACAAGATGCCTCCGGCATCTTAAATTAGGAAAGGAGAAATTTGGTGAAATCATTTTAAAAATTACTTTTGCGGAAAATTAAGAACGATGTTTTGGACACTTGAACTGGCAAGCTACCTGGAGGATGCCCCCTGGCCGGCTACCAAAGACGAATTGATCGACTATGCTATCCGTTCCGGTGCCCCCATCGAAGTGGTAGAGAATTTACAGGAGCTGGAAGACGAAGGCGAAATTTACGAAGGCATCGACGACATCTGGCCCGACTACCCAAGCCAGGAGGATTTCTTTTTCAACGAGGATGAATACTAAAAGATCATAAAAAAAGCGCCCTACAGGGCGCTTTTCACTTATTTCTCCATCTGGTTGATCACCTCCGCCGTCACGCCGGTTGACGAGAACCCGCCGTCATGAAATAGATTCTGCATCGTCACCATCTTCGTCAGATCACTAAATAACGTCACGCAATAGTCGGCACACTGGTCGCCCGTGGCATTCCCCAACGGACTCATCTTCTCCGCATAGGTGATAAATCCATCAAATCCCTTCACTCCGCTGCCCGCCGTCGTCCGCGTCGGCGACTGCGAAACCGTATTCACGCGCACCTTCTTCTTCAACCCGTAATTGTACCCAAAGCTTCGCGTAACACTCTCCAACAACGCCTTGGCATCCGCCATCTCATTGTAGTCCGGGAAGACCCGCTGTGCCGCGATATACGTCAGCGCAATCACGCTGGCGCCCTCATTCAGGGCATCCAGGTCCCAGGCCGTCCGCAACAACCGGTGCAACGACATGGCCGAAATATCCAGGGTTTTCTTATTCCATTCATAATCTAGTTCCGTATAACTCTTCCCCTTCCGCATATTCAAACTCATCCCGATGGAATGCAGCACAAAATCGATACCCCCGCCAAAATGCTTCATCGACTCTTCAAACAATTTCTTCAGATCATCCATATTGGTCACATCGGCGCCGATCACCGGCGCCTTCACCGCCTCGGCCAATTTATTGATCTCGCCCATCCGCAACGCTACCGGCGCATTCGTCAGCACGAGCTGCGCACCCTCCTCATAACACTTAAGCGCCGTCCGCCACGCAATGGAATTTTCATCCAAAGCCCCGAATATGATCCCCTTTTTCCCTTTAAGCAGGTTGTATGCCATAGATTGAATTTTGCGCCAAATATCGAACATCGGCGAAAAATTGCCTAAATATAATTTTTCGCCTCAATTCCCGCTCATGTCTGTCCGCTTCGGCCACGGGCCTCGCGTACGAAATGGGCTCCGCCCATTACTGGCCCAATTTATCGCCCAAACAACCGCACGATCAGCCCCACGACAAAAACCGTATACACCACGATCAGCAAAAGATTGGTAAAGATAAACAGGAAGAACCTCCCTGCCGCCTCCCGGGGACGCATCACCCGCTGCAACCACCGGTTGAGATAGTAGATCGGCACTGTCGCCGCCACGATGATCAGCAATATGAGTATGGAACGTAATTTCATAGTCTCATCCCAACACCATTTCCCGGGCATTTTCCAGGGCCGCCGCCGTAGGCTTCTCCCCACTAAGCATCTGGGCGATCGTCGTGATCCGCTCATCCTGGTTCAACAAACGGATATGCGTCTGTATCCCTTCTCTCCTGGCCGTCTTATATACAAAATAGTGTGCATCCGCTTTCCCCGCTATCTGCGGCTGATGCGTGATACAGATGACCTGCCGCTTCTTTGCAAGTCCCTTCAAAATGATGCCCACCTGCCTGGCAGCCTCTCCTGAAATACCCGTATCAATCTCATCGAAGATCAACGTCGGCAGATCGATCGACTCCGCCACCAGCGACTTTATACAAAGCATCAGCCGGCTTAGCTCACCACCCGAAGCGACCTTGCGGATCGGCTCGAACCGGTCACTCCTGTTGGCATCAAAAAGGAATTCGATCGCATCGGCGCCAAAAGCATTCAGCTCGGCCGGCAATACCTGCACCTTCAACCGGGCATTGGGCATCCCCACCTGCTTGAGCAGCTTATTCACTTTCTCTTCCAGCGGCGCTGTCTGCGCCTGCCGGTTCTTCGTCAACACCGCCGCCTTTTTCTTCGCCTCCTGTAACAGCCTGGCAACCTCCTTCTCCCCGGCAGCAATACCCGCATCGATCTGAAACGAATCCTGCAATTTATGCTGCAGCTGCCGGTAGATCTCCAACAACGCACCCGTCGTCTGAACCCCATGCTTCTTCAACAGCTTATACCCCGCCGAAACCCGCTCGTTGATCTCCTCTATCCGCTTCGGATCATACCCCACCTCTTCATTTATCCGGTCGACCTCGCCCGCAATATCCTGTAACTCTATCTGCGCCGACGACATCCGCTCCGCCAGACCGGCCAGTTCGGGGTGATACGTCGCATACGTCTGCAGCGAGTGCTGCAGCGTCTTCAACTGCTGCAACAGCGGTTGCTCACCCTCCTTCAAATCGTAATACACCTTCGACAGAGTCGTCTTGATCCCCTCGGAGTTGTTCAGGATCTTGAGTTCCTGATCCAGCTCTTCCAATTCATTCTCCCGCAAGTTCACCTCACTCAACTCATCAAAAAGAAACTTATTATAATCGAGCTCCTTGGTGAATTGCGCCTGCTGTTCCTTCAGAACGGCCAGCTCCCGGGCCGCGGCCTGCCAGTCCCGATACAAACCGCGATATTCTTCCAACCCCTGGCCCTGACCCGCCAGCGCATCCAGCACCTCCCGCTGAAAATCCGACTCACCCAATTCCAGCGTATCGAATTGGCGGTGCAGATCCACCAGCAAAGAACTCAATCCCCTCAGCTGCTCCAGGTTCACCGGAGTGTCATTCACAAAGGCCCTCGACTTGCCGGACGGCGCAATCTCCCGCCGGATCACCACCTCATCATCGGCATCCAGATCATGGGCGGCAAAAAATGCCGCTGCCCCCTTCTTCCCACCCAATCCAAAGACCCCTTCCACAACACATTTCTTGTCCCGCTGAAGCAGTACGGCCGTATCGGCCCGATCCCCCAGGATCAGCGAAAGCGCACCCATCAGGATGGACTTGCCCGCTCCCGTTTCGCCCGTGATGATATTGAGTCGTTGGGAAAAATCGATGCTCAACACATCGATGATGGCATAGTTCTGTATTTGTATCCTCGCTAACATACGAAAGGCAAATTAAGAAAATTTCACACTACTCGCCCTTGCATCTGGCGATCCCCGCCTTCGCCCGCTGATCGAGCGAATTCTTATAATCATGATCCTTAAGGGAAAGGCATTTTTCAAAGAAGGATACCGCCAGCATTTTATCCCCACGCTGTTCATAAATAAAGCCGGTCTGCAGTGCGGCCCTGGCCGCATAGTATTCCCTCAGCAGCTCCCCCGTCTTTATCGTGGTCAGATAAGCCTCGATAGCCTCATCCTCCCGGCCCAGTCCGTCATAGATCCGTCCAAGCCGGTACGCATATTCGCATTTCTCCTCCGGCCCGGCAAAAACCGAACTGCTCGTGCCCTGCAGCAACTGCAAGGCTTCCGCAAAATACCCGCCGTCACTCAATAGCCGGGCCTGAAGCAGCAGCTTGTTCGGCCATTTCCGGCTCTTCGCTTCCTTCAATGCCTGTCGGTCCGCATCCGCCTCCGTACCCCCCTTGCGCAGGACCAGCTGCCGGCAACTGTCCGCCTTAGCCAGATCCCCCTTCAGATAATAAAACCAGGCGAGCTTGAGCAGCGCATCCTTGACATAGAATTTCCCCTTGAATCGCTTGAGAAAACTTTCGAGATAACCCGCGGCGCTGGGCTCCAAATGGTTGAGACTGGCATAGCCCATCTCCAGATCCCATACCGGCATGTTCAGATAACCCGGGTCATTGTTCATCTGCCGCATGATCTGTAACGCCTGCGCGCTCCGGTGATCATTGATGCATAAGTTGGCATACAGATAGGTATAGAGATGGTTGTTGCGTACATCCAGCTGATGCTGCCGGATAAACGCAAATACTTCCTCCGGTTTGTTCTCGATATAGAATTTCAGATAGAGATAGTAAAAGAGGGCCTCATCCCGGTAGAGCTCCGCCCATTCGTCACCCATCGCCAGAAACCGCTCCAGTTGCTGCATTCCGGCCTTGATACTGCCCCTGATCCCCAGCAGACTGCTCAGCCACTTATAGCTGTCCGGGATGGTCCCCGCCACCACCTGCATGGTCCCGCTAAGCATCGTGGCCGCGGCAAATTGTGGGAACCGTTTCGCACAGTCCCGGCTCTGGAGGAAACTCCGGCGAAAATCCCAACCCGCATCCCAGTTATTGCCGAATTTGATCTGAACCGCAGCCCACTGAAAATGGATCACGCTCCGGGTAAAAAGGTGAAAAGGGTCGTTGTCCGGACCCTGGCTCATCAATTCCAGCCGCTGATCAAGCCGGCCCTTCCAGGCGGCATATTGCGCGGCATCCTCATTAAAGAATAGTTGAAAAAAATCGATGTAGTTATCAAGAAAAAAAGGGATCAGATTATTGGGATCCCTTTTCTTTTCCGTTTCCAGTAACCGGCTGCCCTCATCCAACCGTAGTTCGATGATCGACCGGTAAGCCTGGCGACAAGTATTGTTGAAATCGTAATGCTTCTGCCCGACGCTCAAAAGAGGTAATAATAAGCAGCAGGCAACCGCAACTCTATTTAACCTCGATCGCATCGTTTAGCTCATTGTCGACCAGGATACGGCCGCAGTTTTCGCAAACGATGATCTTCTTACGCTGACGGATCTCACTCTGACGCTGAGGAGGAATGGCATTGAAGCAACCGCCACAGGCATCACGCAACACGGGAACGACAGCCAGCCCGTTCCGGTAATTGCCCCGGATGCGGTCATAAGAATGCAGCAACCGCGGCTCCACCTTCTCGCGCGCCTCCTGCGAAAGCTTCGTGAAATGCTTTTCCTCCTTCTCCGTAGTGGCAATGATCTTGTCCAGCTCGTCCTTCTTATTCTTCAGAACGGACTCCTTGCTGCCGATATTCTTCTTTGCCTTCTCCAGCAACAGCACCTTCTCGGCGATCTCTTCATTGGCATCTTTGATATGCTTCTCCGCCAGCTTCACTTCCAACTGCTGCATCTCGATCTCCTTGTTGATCGCCTCAAACTCCCGGCTGTTCTTTACGTTCTGGCTTTGTTTGTCGTATTTCTTGATCAGCGTATCGGCCTCTTTGATAGCCTCTTTCTTCTGATTGATGAATTCCTGGATCCCGTTGATCTCCTCTTCCACCCGGGTCTGCCGAGCATGCAAACCCGTGATCTCGTCTTCGAGGTCGCTTACTTCCATCGGCAATTCGCCTTTCAGGATCTTGTACTCGTCCAACTTCGATTCAACCTTTTGGAGGGTCACCAGGGAGGTGAGCTTTTCCTCGACAGAGAATTCTTTTACGCTTGACATAGTTTTTAATAATAGTATTTTATCGGATTCGTTTTAACCACCGATTTAAGGACCGCAAAATTACGAAATTTTTCCCGCAAAACCTCAAAAAGCAGCTCCACCGTGAACTGCTCGCTTTCGAAATGCCCGATATCGGCCACGACCAACTGGTCATTGGCATCAAAAAACTCATGATATTTAACATCCGATGTGACATAAAAGTTGGCTCCCGCCGATAAAGCTTTGGAAATGAGGAAGCTACCGGAGCCTCCACAAACGGCCACCCGCTTCACCGGCCTCCCGGTCAGCCGGGTATGACGGACGACCGGAACCCCAAACGCCTGCCGGACCAGCTCCAAAAACTCCCGCTCACCCATTTCCACAGCCAGCTCCCCGATAAGCCCCGATCCCACCCCCGGATGCACATTGGCCAGGGGTACAAGATCATAAGCCACCTCCTCATAAGGATGCGCGGCGATCATCGCCCTGATGACTTCCCTGCTCAAATGCGCGGGAACCACGGCCTCCAGCCGGCCCTCCTTCTCATGATGCCGTTTACCTGGCTGACCGACAAATGGTTGCGTTCCCTCCCCACCCGTGAAAGTTCCCGTCCCCTCCACCGAATAACTGCATTCACTATACCCCCCGATATGACCGGCACCCGCGGCAAAAATGGCCGCCCGCACGGGCTCCAGGTTATCCACCGGCACGAAACAGATCAGCTTTTGCAGCGTGCCTTCCTTTGGCAACAGCGGCCTTCCCCCCAAAATCCCCAGTTTGGCCGCCATCCGCCCATTGACACCGCCCGAGACGACATTGTCCAGGTTGGTATGAATGGCATAAATGGCAATATCCCGCTTGATCGCCGCGATCACCGTCCGTTCGACATAATTCCGGCCCGTGATCTTCTTCAGTCCCCCAAAAATGATGGGATGATGCGCAACGATCAGGTTACACCGGCAGGAAACAGCCTCCATCACCACCTCCTCCGTCGCATCCAGCGAAGTAAGCACACCCGTACACTCCCAGGATCCGCTGCCCGTCAGCAAACCTGCATTGTCATACGACTCCTGGTAGGATGGGGGCGCCATCGACTCCAGATAACGGACGATATCGGAAATAGGCGTACTCATTGCACGATCTGTTCGATATGGGTCAATTTCCCGTCTTCGTTGAATCCTTCCACCACCACCCGCAACTTTCGGGTGATATCGTTATTGAAGAAGTCGAAACTGAGATGCTTGTTGTCCTTGTCCATCAGCACATAGGGCTTCCAGTACAAGGTAGTCCGCAGGTCCTCCGCCGCATTGTTCGGGTTGTTTTCGAGATAGTTGGGTACATAGAATTCTTTCGGCATAGAGTACCCGATCAGGATGGCCCTGTCAAGACCCTTGATATTGGGATCGTTCCGCTTCTCGTCACCGCCCTTCTTGGTATAGATCGCGATCGTCCCGCCGGCGCCACCGCCAAAGCCGACACCGGAACCAGGCGGGAACACCTTCACCAGGGCAATATCCGTCACCGGAATACCCTGCAACTGTTGGGCATCGGCCTGCATTTCGTTGAGATAAAGGCCGGGTCTGCCGCCCCGCCAGGAAAGCGATGGCGTTCCCCCCGGCCCATTGCCCGTGGTGATCTGCAACCCGGCTACCTTCCCCTGCAGATAGGTAAAGATATCCGGCATGGCCGACGCCAGCGGATCATTCACCAGGTCAAAGGTCTTCGCATCGCCACCGGCAAAAAGACCGGAACTATAACGCTCATCCAGTTTCTCGGCTTCGGTCTTGACACGCGCGGTCTTCGTCACCGTGGCCAGGGTCTTGACCTTCGCGTCATCCACCGGCTTCACCCTGGCCTCCTCCTGCGCGATATACCGGTTCCGCCGCAGGTAAGCCGAATCCTCGGCCGTCCAGCCTTCAAACGCCTGCGACCCCGGCCTGGCCGACCTGGCGCCCGGCACAAGACCCGTATTGAAGGTCACCGCCGCCTGATTCGACAACGCATGATTGACATTGAACATATAATAGGCCTTGACGGTATCGTAAAAGACAAGACCCGTCACGCCAAATTTAGATCCCGAGATATGGGGAATAGAATACATCTTCGTGCTCGAGTCCTTCTTGCTCATGATGACATTCAACGATTCATCCTTGGCGATCTTGTAAGGGTCCACACCCAGCACCTCTACCCGCATCGATAGATAATCCTGCTCGGGGTTCTTTATCACGGGCAACTGACCACGGACCAGGGATTCCCATTTGAACCGCCGCCAGCCATGCGTCAGCATCACCAGATCCAGCTGCGCCGCCAGACTGTCGGCCACGCCCGCAAAATAGTAGTAGGGGTTATGGACCGTACCCTTTATTTCGCCGGTCAAAAGCAGCCGCGAAACGATATTGTCGTCATTCGGGAAAACCCCATCGGCCGTGGCATCCGTTACCGAAACCGAAAGATTGCTCCGCAGGGTATCCGGCACGTCGATCATCAGGCTGTTCTTCCCCCGCCGGGCCACGCTTTTCTGCTGCAACGCCATATCCGGCCTGAAAAGATAGTCGTGATTGTTGACAAAGATCACCCGCTCGGCAAGAGGCGCGAATTCGGATGTAAAAACAGTCAATTGCAATACCCCGCTGGGTAATTGAACGGTCGGGATGGTACCCCCGCTCATGAAATTGTCCTCCAGGTTGATCCTCGCCTTGTAGACCAGGTGCTGGTGCATATGGGCAATGATGACAAGATGTTTGATATCCGGTGCGCCCTCGGCGCTCCGCGCAACGGAAAAAAGCACCTTCTGATTGCCGGGGATGGCCCGGATCACCACTCCCGCGGGCCGCACCGTGGGTAACCCCGTGCGATGTTCGATCCCTTTCTCATCCAGCCAAACCGCCGTCAGGGAATCCCCCTTGTCGGGCGTCATCGGGAACCGACCCATCCCGTCATGCTCCGACGCAAACGCGATCACCTCCTTCCCGCTCCGGTCCTGTATCGAGCCCTTGAGATTCACCGGCAACCCAAACTGGTCATTCGCCTTGAACGCCACCATGCTCTCTACCCCCGCCACCAGATCGCCGCCCTCGGGAAAGAATTGCAGCCGGGTCTGCCGCGGAACGATAGCCACCGTGATAACGCTGTCCTTCTTGTCATAGATGCGGAGATCCTTCTCAAAATAAAAGCTGGTATCGAAATTCGTCATCCAGGTGGTATAGCCGCGGAAATGCAGATGATGGCTCTTCACATCCTTGGGCAGATCAAAATTGCCCGCGGTACTCGACTCGGAAATAGGGTACACCTTCCGCTGAAGGATAGCCCCCGATGCATCGGACAATTCTGCATAAAAATTCGTGCTGGCCAGGGACGGATCGGCCCCGGTAAAAATATACGCCTTGAACCAGACGGTCTCCCCGGACTGATAGAGATTCTTATCGAAATGAACATACACCTTCTCCTGGGGATAGCGGGTAGCATAGATATTCATCATCGAATCCACCTTCTGCGCACGCAACAATACAGGGATCAACAAGGGCAGAGCAAGCAACAAGCAGCAATATTTTTTCATACTTATCAAAATGCATTTAATTTCGGAATGTTTTGCCTCCGGGCCACATTAAAAATTGTTAAAATGATATTAACACAGTCCTCACAAGACCTGTACGGCGAATATACGGCTCGAATGCAAAAGATTGCCGATGTAAAATTTTCAGCCGCCGTATTGCAATGGGATCAGGAGACCTACCTGCCGCCAAAAGGAGCCGGATTCCGCGCTCGCCAGCTGGCCACGCTCTCCGAGATCGCACACGAATGGTTCATCTCCCCCGATCTCGGCCGGCTGCTGGAAGAGCTGCACGCCCGCAACGACCTTAACGATGACCAGCAACGCAACGTTGCCCTCAGCCTGGAAGATTATACGAAACAAAGGAAATTCACCCCGGCATTCATCCGCCGGCTCAGCGAGGCCGCCTCCCGTTGCTTCCACACCTGGATCCAGGCCCGCACGGCCAATTCCTTCGCGGTATACAGGGACGATCTGGCGAATATGGTCCAGCTGAAGAAAGAAGAGGCGGAACTGGCCGGGTACAAAGACCACCCCTACAACGCCCTGCTGGACCAGTACGAGAAGGGCGCCACGGTGGCGCTGCTGGACAGGGTCTTCGCCGAAGTACGCCCCCCGCTGCAGGATTTGCTCCAGCGCATCGCGGGTTGCCCCACGGTCGACGACGATTTCCTGCGCGGCGACTACCCAAAACAACAACAATGGGATTTCGGGATGGACCTGATCAGGCAACTGGGGTTCGACTTCGAAGCAGGCCGCCAGGATCTCTCCGAACATCCCTTCACCACCAATTTCAACGCCCTCGACGTCCGGATCACCACCCGCGTGGACGAACACGATTTCAGCCACATGACCTGGAGCTGTATCCATGAGACCGGCCACGCGCTCTACGAACAGGGCCTGCCGGCGGAGAATTACGGCCTGCCCCTGGGCGAATACGCCAGCCTGGGCATCCATGAATCCCAATCCCGGCTCTGGGAGAACAATATCGGCCGAAGCCAAAACTGGTGGCAAACCGTCTATCCCCGGCTTCGGGCCCTCTTTCCGAACCAGCTGGACCCCGTCCCGGCCGGCCGTTTCTACAAGGCCATCAACAAGGTCCAGCCCTCCCTGATCCGCACGGAAGCCGACGAGGTCTCCTATCACTTCCACGTCATGATCCGCTACGAACTGGAAAAACGCCTCATCGAAGGCAGTCTTTCAGTGGCGGACATCCCCGGCTGGTGGAATGAACACTACGCGGCCTGGTTAGGCGTTATAGTTCCGGATGATAAACGCGGTTGCCTCCAGGATGTGCACTGGAGCCATGGCAGCTTTGGCTATTTCCCGACCTATAGCCTCGGCAGCTTCTATGCGGCCCAATTCTTTGCAGCCGCGGAGGACCGGGTCCCCGGCCTGCACGAGGCCATCGGCGCCGGCGATACCAAACCCCTCCTGGCCTGGCTCCGGGAAAACATCCATCGCTGGGGCCGCCGCTTCACAAGTGAGGAATTATGCCTGAAAGCAACCGGAAAAACCCTGGAAATCAGGTATTTTTTGGCCTATTTACTTGACAAATACGATAATATTTACAAATTTTGAATATAAAATCAGAACCTATGAAGCGATTGTGTCTGTTGCTCGTCACCCTGGCTCCGGCCTTCTTCTCCTCCTCCTGTAAAAAATATATCCAGAAACAGGAACAGAACGCGGCGGAATCTATTATTACCAATGGGTATTGGTATGTAAGTGGCTATAAGCAAAATGATAGCGACATCACCGCTGCTTTCTCGGGTTATCTCTTTAAATTTGACGCTAATAACACCGTGACGGGAACAAAAGGGAATAGCTCGGCCAGCGGCCAGTGGTCTGATAATATCGTCAACCGCACCATAACGGCGAATTTTCCCGGTGCCGCCGCACCCCTCGTGTACCTTAACGAGGTTTGGACCATCAAGGACAGTTATTCCGATAGCGTCTCGGCAACGTCCGCAGACACGATTAACCATACGACCAACATCCTTCAGCTGAAAAAACAATAATCCAACACCCTGCGAAAGCTCCGCGAAATTCCTTTTTCTAAAAACGGCAGACCATTCCGTCGGCCGGGATGACCACTATTCGAATACCTAAACGATCGTCTCGTTGAACCGAAACCTCTTTATTGCTTTTGGCTGCCTCTTTCTGCTGAATATGGGAAAGCTGGATGCCCAGGCTCCTGGAACAGATTTCTCCGCTAACCCTACCTCCGGCTGCGGTCCGCTTGCCGTACGATTTACCGATCTCTCCACCAATCGCCCCCTTTTCTGGAGCTGGGATTTTGGCAACGGCCAGACATCCACCCAGCAAAATCCCCTGGTAACCTACAACAATGCGGGCACCTATACGGTTATCCTGGTCGCCCGCAACAAGGATGGGGCCAA
>Ga0207003_1139_pt1 | contig 12094 bp, 12 predicted proteins | sample Alteio_BWMinCont_89_FD_153474 | JGI IMG/M metagenome (GOLD analysis project Ga0207003, IMG submission 153474) | Enriched cells from forest soil in Barre Woods Harvard Forest LTER site, Petersham, Massachusetts, United States -... | ecosystem: Environmental > Terrestrial > Soil > Temperate forest >...
ACTGCCCAGCATCCCGGCATCCGGCGCTACCGGTGAGAAAACCGGCGCCTGCGCCCGGCTCCGATGGGCATGGAACACAAGCGCTGCACAAAAAAGCATTGTGCGGCATACAATGGAATACATAGAATATTGGCGCATAAATCGGTCTTCGGGCTCGCGCCCCAAGATAATCGCCTTTCCGAACATATGCAAGCCCGTGTCAAAATCTCCATTACCGTGTCGAAAAAGCCGGTAACCGTGCGAAAAAAAGCCACCCCATGGGGTGGCTTTCGTATTTATTCATCAGTTAGCGGAGCAAACTTAGTCGAACTTCAGGTCCAGACCCAGACCCCTCAACTCATGCACAAGCACGTTGAAAGACTCAGGGATACCCGCCCGCGGAATATTATCCCCCTTCACGATCGACTCATAGGTCTTCGCACGGCCGATGATATCATCCGACTTGAGGGTCAACAACTCCTGCAGGATATTCGATGCGCCATACGCTTCCAGTGCCCACACTTCCATCTCCCCAAAACGCTGACCGCCAAACTGGGCCTTACCACCCAACGGCTGCTGCGTGATCAGGCTGTACGGCCCGATGCTCCGGGCGTGCATCTTATCATCGACCATATGGTGCAGCTTGATGATATATATGATCCCAACCGTCGCCTTCTGGTCAAACCGCTCACCGGTCTCCCCATCATAAAGAAAGGTGTGACCAAAGCTCGGCAGACCCGCCTTCTCGATATGGTCGGCAATCTCTTCAACTGTTGCTCCATCAAAGATCGGCGTGGCAAACTTCACCCCGAGCTTCTCACCGGCCCAGCCAAGAACCGTCTCATAGATCTGACCCAGGTTCATCCGCGAAGGCACACCCAGCGGGTTCAACACCACATCCACCGGCGTTCCGTCGGACAGGAACGGCATGTCTTCAGCTCTTACGATCTTAGCGACGATGCCCTTATTTCCATGCCGGCCCGCCATCTTATCACCCACCTTCAGCTTCCGCTTAACGGCCAGGTAAACCTTCGCCAGCTTCAACACACCCGCAGGCAATTCGTCCCCGATGGAGATATTGAACTTCTCCCGCTTGTAACGACCCAGCTCTTCGTTGTACTTGATGCTGTAGTTGTGCAGCAGGATATTGATGGAGTCATCCGTCTTGGCATCACCTGTCCAACCCAGGGGGTTGACATTGAGATAATCTATCCCCGACAGGTTCTTCGCCGTAAACTTGGCGCCCTTGCCGATCTGCACTTCCCCGAAGTTATTGTTCACACCGGCGGAGACGTGTTCCTTCAGCAACACGGTCAGCTTGCCAAGCAACACATCCATCAGGTCGGACGTATTCTTCTCGTGTACTTTCTCTATCTTTTCCAGTGCAGCCTTTTCCCGCACCTTGGCATTCTTGTCCTTCTTGGCGCGTTGGAACAGCTTCTTGGAGATGACCACCCCTTCGGTACCGCTCGGCGCCTTCAGGGAAGCATCCTTCGCATCACCGGCCTTGTCGCCAAAAATGGCGCGCAGCAGCTTCTCTTCCGGGGTAGGATCGCTCTCGCCCTTGGGCGTGATCTTCCCGATGAGGATATCGCCTTCCTTGATCTGCGCACCGACACGGATGATACCGTTCTCGTCCAGATCCTTGGTGGCTTCCTCGGAAACGTTGGGAATATCCGGGGTCAGTTCTTCCTCCCCTAATTTGGTATCACGCACCTCCAGCTCGTATTCGGAGATATGCACGGAGGTGAACAGGTCTTCCTTCACCACCTTCTCGCTGATCACGATGGCATCCTCGAAATTATAACCCTTCCAGGGCATGAACGCCACCTTCAGGTTACGGCCAAGCGCCAGTTCACCATCCTGTACGGCATACCCTTCCGTAAGGAAATCGCCTTCTTTCACCTTCTGGCCCTTCTTGACGGCCGGCTTCAGGTTGATGCAGGTTTCCTGGTTGGTCTTGATGAATTTGGTCAGCCTGTATACTTTCAGGTCTTCTTCAAAAGAGACCAGTTTCTGTTGTTCGCTACGGTCATAACGGACATGGATCTCGTTGGCATCCACGAACTCTACGATCCCATCCCCTTCGGCATGGATCTGGATCCGCGCGTCACGGGCGGCCTTTGCCTCCAGCCCGGTACCGACGATCGGCATCTCGGGGCGGATCAACGGCACGGCCTGACGTTGCATGTTCGATCCCATCAGCGCACGGTTGGCGTCATCATGCTCCAGGAACGGAATTAACGACGCACTAAGCCCCACGATCTGGTTGGGAGCGACGTCCATGAACTCCACTTCACCCCTGTCGAGGATCGGGAAGTCACCCGTCTGCCGGGAAACGATCTTCTCTTCGACGAAATTTCCCTTCTCATCCAGCGCGATATTCGCCTGTGCGATCTTGGCAATGTCTTCTTCCTCCGCGCTGAGATAGGTCAGCTTCTTCAGATCGACCTTGCCGTCATTCACCTTGCGGTAGGGCGTTTCGATAAAGCCCATCTCATTTATCTTCGCATGCACGCAAAGCGTCGAGATCAAACCGATGTTCGGACCTTCGGGCGTCTCGATCGTACAAAGCCGGCCATAGTGCGAGTAGTGTACGTCACGAACCTCAAAGCCCGCACGCTCACGCGAAAGACCTCCCGGTCCGAGCGCGGAGATGCGCCGCTTGTGCGTGATCTCACTCAAGGGATTGGTCTGGTCGAGGAACTGCGACAACTGCGAAGTACCAAAGAAGGAATTAATGACGGAACTGAGTGTCCTTGCATTGATCAGATCCACGGGCGTGAACACCTCATTGTCCCGGACATTCATCCTTTCCCGGATGGTACGCGCCATACGCGCAAGACCAACGCCAAACTGCGCGTATAATTGCTCACCCACGGTTCGTACGCGCCGGTTGCTCAGGTGATCGATATCGTCGATTTCAGCCTTCGCATTGGTCAGACGAACGAGATACTTGATGATCTCGATCATATCTTCCTTCGTCAGCGTCTTCTGATCCAGCGGCTGGTTCAGGTTCAGCTTGCGGTTGATCTTATAGCGGCCAACCTCTCCAAGATCATAACGCTTGTCGCTAAAGAACAATTTATCGATGATCCCCCTTGCCGTCTCGTCATCCGGAGCGTCGGCACCGCGCAACTGGCGGTAGATATGCTGAACTGCCTCCAGTTCGGAGTTGGAAGTATCCTTGTTAAGGGTATTGTAGATGATCGCGTAGTCGCCGCCGACATCTTCCTTCTGGATAAAAACGCTCTTCACATCCATCTCGACGACCATATCGATCGCCTCCTCGTCCAGGATCGTGTCACGCTCGAGCACGATCTCGTTACGCTCGATGGACACCACCTCACCGGTATCCTCATCGACAAAGTCTTCCACCCAGGTACGGAGTACCCTGGCGGCAAGCTTCTTGCCGATATATTTCTGCAATTGCTTCTTGTCGGCCTTCACTTCGTCAGCCATACCGAAAAGCTCCAGGATGTCCTTGTCCGTCTCATACCCGATACTGCGCAACAGCGTCGTAACCGGGAATTTCTTCTTCCGGTCGATGTACGCATACATCACGTTGTTGATATCGGTGGCAAATTCCATCCAGGCGCCCTTGAAGGGGATCACCCGCGCAGAATAGATCTTCGTGCCGTTGGGGTGAATGGACTGACCGAAAAATACGCCGGGGCTGCGATGCAGCTGCGAAACAACCACACGCTCGGCCCCATTGATGACAAACGTACCGCGCGGCGTCATGTAAGGGATGTTGCCGAGGAACACGTCCTGCACGATCGTTTGAAAGTCCACATGCTCCTCATCGTTACAACTCAACCGCAACTTGGCCTTCAGCGGAACCGCATAGGTCAGGCCACGCTCCATACACTCTTCAATGGTGTACCGGGGCGGATCGATGAAGTAGTCCAGGAATTCCAGCATGAAAATGTTCCGCGTATCCGTGATCGGGAAATTCTCCTTGAAAACCTTGAACAAACCTTCGATATTGCGTTTGTCCGGGGTAGTCTCTAACTGAAAAAATTCTTTGAAGGATTGTATCTGCACTTCCAGAAGATCAGGAGTTTCGGCAAGATGCTTGATTTTACCAAAATTGATCCTGTTTTGCATTTTTGTTGAAGACATATTCTTAAAAACCGGTTTTTTGATGTTTCGAACGTCCGACTCGCCTCTACAAACAATAAATCTAACTCATTGATCATCATCGAGTTATATGCATAATCGACTATCAATGAGTAACTTAGCCAAGGGAAACGGACCGCAAAAATAGTACTTTTTCACTCCCCCAACAAAAAAAAGGTTCGCCCCGACTCCGAAAACACGGGGCGAACCTTTTCCCATAATGTCCGAATGGCCCAAAAGGGCCATCCGGGGAACCCCGGCACCAGCCGGGGTTATTTAAAAGCGTCATACTGCAAAATTACTGCAGCTCGACATCAGCACCGGTTTCCTTCAGCTTGGCAACCAGAGCTTCCGCATCGGCCTTGCTGATACCTTCCTTGATGGGCTTGGGAGCGCCATCAACCAGGTCCTTGGCTTCTTTCAGCCCAAGACCGGTCAGGTCCTTGACAACCTTCACAACGTTCAGCTTGTTGGGGCCGGCGGCCTTCAGGATAACGTTGAAAGAGGTCTTCTCTTCAGCAGCAGCAGCGCCGCCACCAGCAGCAGGACCGGCAGCAACGGCTACAGCGGCAGCCGCAGGCTCGATACCATACTCTTCTTTCAGGATCTTTGCTAATTCATTAACTTCTTTTACAGTCAGCCCGACCAGCTGCTCTGCAAATACTTTCAAATCTGCCATAGTTGTAAATTTTTCCCGCCTTCACTGCTTTGTTTAGTTTAGCTCCGGCGGAGAGTTTAAAAAAATTTGCCAGGTCTTCAGGCCCCCCCGGCGTAAGCCTTATCTTTAGTTCGACGCCGCAGCGGCGCGATCTTCCAATGCTTTAATAATACCCGCCAGCTTGGCGCCCGCATTCAGGCCGCTGATAACATTCTTCGCAGGCGACTGAAGCAGACCGATGATCTCACCGATAAGATCATTCTTGCTCTTCAGCGTTGTCAACGTCTTCAGCTGATCATCCCCGGCAAATACATCCCCGTCGATGAACGCAGCCTTCAGGACCGGCTTTTCCGTGTTCGTATCCTTGCGGAAGGTAGTAATGATCATCGCCGGCTCCTTGGCGTTCTCGGAGAACAACAGGGCCGTAACCCCGTTCAGGCTCTCGTACAATCCCGAAAAACGGGAGCTGTCGATGCTTTCCAATGCCTTCCTGATCAGCGTGTTCTTGGCTACTTTCATCTCTACGTTCTTGTCGAAGCAGATCCGGCGCAGCTTGCCCACCTGCTCTACCGTCAACGACTCCGTGTTGGTGACGTAGAAGTTATTATATTGATTGAACTTGTCCTTCAACAGCTCAATGACCTCATTTTTTTGATCTTTGTTCATAACTCTTTCTTTGCGTAGGTCCCGAAGGCCCTCTGGTTACTGAATAAATGCTTTAGCGTCCAAAGCGATGCCGGGACTCATGCTGCTGGCCATGAACACGCTCTTTACGTAGGTTCCCTTGGCCGTAGCCGGCTTTGCTTTAATAATGGCGTTGATCAGCTCCTGGCTGTTCTCCGCAAGTTTCTCGGAAGTGAAGCTCACCCGGCCGATAGAAGCATGGATGATCCCAGCCTTATCCACCTTGAAGGCGATCTTCCCGCCCTTTACTTCGTTCACGGCGGCAGCTACATCATTGGTAACCGTTCCGGTCTTGGGATTCGGCATCAGGTTGCGCGGACCCAGTATCTTACCCAGCTTGCCGATCTTCGGCATGACGGAAGGAGTAGCAATGATAACATCTACATCCACCCAGCCGCCTTCGATCTTCTGGATAAACTCATCCAGACCAACAAAATCGGCGCCGGCTGCCTTCGCATCATTCTCCTTGTCAGGATTGCAAAGCACCAGTACCCGCTTGGTCTTACCCGTGCCATGCGGCAGACTTACCGTACCCCGGATGGATTGATCCGCCTTCTTGGGATCGACGCCAAGCCGGACGTGCAGGTCGACCGAAGCATCAAACTTGGTCGTATTCACTTCCTTCACCAACGCAGAAGCTTCCTTCAGCGTGTAAAATTTATTTTTATCAACCTTCGAAGCGGCTGCTTTTCTTTTTTTCGTGATAGCCATGTCGTAATGATTTTGAAGTTAGGATTTACCAGAAAGGACAGTAATGTCAAAAGGCGCCTTCCCCTCGACGGTGATACCCATGCTACGGGCGGTGCCGGCTACCATGCGCATCGCGCTCTCGACGGTGAAGCAGTTCAGATCAGGCATCTTGTCCTTTGCGATCGCTTCCACCTGTGTCCAGGTAACCTTTCCAACTTTGTTACGATTAGGCTCTTTCGACCCGCTCTGCAGCTTGGCGGCTTCCAGCAGCTGTACGGCCGCCGGCGGGGTCTTGATGATAAATTCGAAGGATTTGTCCGTGTAAACCGTGAGGAGAACGGGAAGGACCTTCCCCATCTTATCCTGGGTCCTGGCATTGAACTGCTTGCAGAACTCCATGATATTCACGCCTTTGGAACCTAACGCCGGACCGATAGGAGGTGCAGGATTGGCTTGACCGCCCTTTACCTGCAACTTGACATAACCGGAAATCTCTTTTGCCATGTTACTTTTTTTTGGTGTTAACGTCCCACTCAGGCTCATTGCGCCCTGCAAGACTCCCAAACCAATAATCTTATAAGAACTTCTATTTGGGGACGCAAAACTAAGAAAAAATCTGTCTAAAAAAGCTAAAATCTCAAAAAAAAGCCCAAAAAACTCCGCCCAAAGGTTCCCCACCTCCTTCCCTGACCGCCACTCCTGCACCTTTCCCGCCGCGCTTAAACCACCCCGCCGGAACCCCGGTTCCTCCCGTTCTCCCACACCCGAATCAGCAACCCCCAGCCACAAAGTCTCGAATGCCGTGGCAAATCTCCCCCTTCAAACGGTTACGCGCCTCGGTTCGAACCGGTTACACCGCCATATTGCAAAGAAATTTCCGCCTCATTTTTTTATAATTCGAATTTTCTGACTAACTTTTGCACTATTAATCCATTATAATTCTTACTAACAACTTAAAACGCTCAACAAACTATGTCAAAGTCTAAGAAAGCCGCCAAAAAAGCGCCAAAAAAGGCAGCCAAAAAAACTGTTAAGAAAGCAGTAAAAAAAGCGGCTCCTAAAAAGGCTGCGAAGAAAAAAGTTGCGAAGAAAAAAGCAGCTCCTAAAAAAGCTGCCAAAAAGGCCGCCAAAAAAGCCGCTCCAAAAAAAAAAGCAGCTCCCAAAAAAGCAGTAAAAAAAGCAGCAAAAAAAGCGGCTCCTAAGAAAGCAGCTCCAAAAAAAGCGGCCCCAAAAAAGGCCGTTAAAAAAGCCGCTCCAAAAAAACCTGCAAAGAAAAAACCCGCTCCGAAACCAGTCGTAACATCTATGCCTGAGCCAATGCCGGAATCAGCTCCGAGTACATTCGAAGCTCCCACGCCTCATTTCGACTTCGACAATGACAATGGCAACTAGTAGATAAGATATAGCATAATAAAAAAAGAAACCTTCCACTCCGGAAGGTTTTTTCTTTTATCGTTATCCGGCACCGCGTGCCGCGAGATATTCGTGAGATCCTACGCTATCTTCTCCACTTGCATATAGTTCAACTCCACCGGCGTGCTCCGGCCAAAGATCTTCACCGTTACCTTCAACTTCTTCTTCTCGTCATTCACCTCTTCGATGATGCCGTTGAAATCGTTGAAAGGCCCTTCGATGATCTTGATCGTCTCACCAATGATGAACGGCTCACTCATGCTCATACTGCCCGACTCAGCCATCTCATCCATCTTCCCAAGCATCTTGTTCACCTCCGCCTTGCGCAACGCAATCGGATTCTCCTTGCCCAGAAAATGGATCACACTGTTCGTATTCTTGATCACTTCCTTCAGATCGTCGCCAAGTTTGCCCTCCGTAACCTCCACCATCACATATCCCGGATAATAGTTACGCTCCCGCATCACCTTCTTGCCGTTCTGAACCTTGTACACTTTCTCCACCGGCAGGAACACCTGCTTTACGATCTCGCTCCAACCGCCGCGGGAGATCTCCTTATCGAGATACTCCTTCACCTTACGTTCTTTCCCACTAACGACCCGCAGGACATACCATTTGGTCTCCGGCTGGGTCTTGGTTTCCTGTTGATTGACTGTCTCCGTCATAAAAAACGCTTTGACAAGAAATTTATAGGCGCCAAATTCACCTGGTTAAAAGAGAGAATATACAAAGTGCAGGATCGAACTGGATATCATATCCATAAGCCAGACGATCACCGTAACGAGCAAAGTAGCCACCAGCACGATCACCGTCGACTGCTGCAATTGCGTCCAGCTGGGCCACGCTACCTTCTCAAGCAACTCCTTGTACGACTCCCGGAAATAGGTCGTGATTTTATTCATTCTAAAAAAATTGCACGGGCACTAGGATTCGAACCCAGATCTAAGGTTTTGGAGACCTCTATTCTACCTTTGAACTATGCCCGTAGAAGCTAAAAGCTATCCCGAACTTATCCGGGACAGCTTTCAGACATCACAAATATATGAAAAATTCACTTACTTAACGATCTCCGTCACCTGACCCGCACCCACCGTACGGCCACCTTCGCGGATAGCGAATTTCAGACCCTTCTCCATAGCGATAGGCTGGATCAGCACAACGCTCAGCGAAGTGTTGTCGCCAGGCATCACCATCTCGGTACCGGCCGGCAGCGTAACCTCACCGGTAACGTCCGTGGTACGGAAATAGAACTGAGGACGATACTTGTTGAAGAACGGCGTGTGACGACCACCCTCTTCCTTGCTCAGAACGTAAACTTCGCCCTTGAACTCGGTGTGCGGAGTGATGGAACCGGGTTTGCAAAGTACCATGCCACGACGGACCTGGGTCTTTTCAATACCCCGGAGCAGCAGACCGGCATTGTCACCGGCTTCACCCTGATCCAACAGCTTACGGAACATTTCAACACCGGTTACCGTAGACGTCAGCGGAGCATCCATCAGACCTACGATCTCGATACCTTCACCCACCTTGATACGGCCACGCTCGATACGACCGGTAGCGACCGTACCACGACCCGTGATGGAGAACACGTCTTCTACAGACATCAGGAAGGGCTGATCGACAGGACGGGGAGGCAGCGGAATATAGCTGTCGACAGCCGCCATCAGCTCGTCGATCTTCTTTATCCACTTGTCCTCACCAGCCAGAGCGCCGGTAGCGCTACCCTGGATGATCGGCGTATTGTCGCCGTCAAAACCATAGGAAGACAGCAGCTCGCGGATCTCCATTTCTACCAGTTCCAGCAGCTCAGGGTCATCAACAAGGTCAACCTTGTTCATGAATACCACGATACGGGGAACACCTACCTGACGCGCAAGCAGGATATGCTCCTTCGTCTGGGGCATCGGACCGTCAGTGGCAGCAACTACCAGGATAGCGCCATCCATCTGAGCAGCACCGGTGATCATATTTTTTACATAGTCAGCGTGACCCGGACAGTCAACGTGAGCATAGTGACGGTTAGCTGTCGCGTATTCAACGTGAGCCGTATTGATGGTAATACCCCGCTCCTTTTCTTCCGGCGCGGCATCGATCTCGTCATATTTTTTTGCCTCAGCCAACCCTCTCGAAGATAGGATGGTGGTAATAGCAGCAGTCAAAGTGGTCTTACCATGGTCAACGTGACCAATCGTACCAACGTTAACGTGGGGTTTGTCCCTCTTGAAGGTCTCTTTTGACATTGTTATCTGTTTTTAAGTTGTATTTTAAAATCTTCGCAGGTCCCCCACTCCCCCCGGAGTCGACGAAACCTGTCTTTCTTCTTTACAAAATCTATTCACCCACTGTTCTTCAAACCCAAAAAGAGCCGTTGATGAGAATTGAACTCACGACCTCTTCCTTACCAAGGAAGTGCTCTACCCCTGAGCTACAACGGCTGGTTCATTTCAACCACCAGTCCATGCCTCCTGGCCTGGAACCCCTTCCCCTCGATCGGCCGCCCACCCAAAAAAGCAACGCATTTCGGCGGACCCATCACGGCGTTTCGTGGAGCGGAAGACGAGGTTCGAACCCGCGACCTACAGCTTGGAAGGCTGTCGCTCTACCAACTGAGCTACTTCCGCATGAACGTAAAAGAACAACTCCTCGAATCAAATCTGTGGGCAAGGATGGATTCGAACCACCGAACTCCGAAGAGGACAGATTTACAGTCTGTTGCCGTTGGCCACTTGGCTACTTGCCCATCTTTCAAATATGCCGGGGGGATCTTACCCCCCCACTGAGCCAGAGAAGGGACTCGAACCCCCGACCAGCTGATTACAAATCAGCTGCTCTACCAACTGAGCTACTCTGGCTGGTAACTCAACCCCACTCTTATCACACTGATCTACTGCTTTTTTTGGGAAGGCAAAGGTAGGTAAAATCGTGAACTCCAAAAATTTTCATCCCGATTTTTTCCCAATTTCCCGGTTTTTGCCTCTCCCGGCCGCACCCAAACAAAAAAGGCGACCCGGATTACCGGATCGCCCTGAAGTTTTTTAGGAATTTTAAATTAAACTACTTGTTTATCTTTTTTTCTTTTTACCTGATTAACCAGCGAATCGAACGCGCTGTCAAAAGACTCTTCAAATGATTTGGATGAACATTTAACGAAAAAATGGTGTCTGGGGACATGGACCCTGATCTCCGCGATCTTGTCCTTGATGGTGTGAACCACATTGTCTAATTTGAGGAATACGTCTACTTTGATGATCCTGTCATGAAACGTGTTTAGTTTTGTCATTTTTTTGTGTACATACTCTACAAGCTTACCGTCTGCATCGAAGTGCACAGTTTGAATGTTTACGTTCATACATCCCAAATTTTAATCAGTGAACAATAAATGAAAGAACTACTTCTGCCGCAGGATAAGGTTCAACTCGCGCCACCATGAATGTACGCTTCAGTGGGACAATGAAGTTAGTCCTTACAAAGGGTTTTTCCAAATATTATGTCGCGCTTTCGCGTTAAACTTTTCAATATAACGCTCAGCGCGAAACCACTAATGTCGGGCCTTCGGCCGTCGGTCCCGGGGGGCCCGCCCCACCCTATTTTAACAGCCGCCGCGCACGTTTTTTGCCACCTCCGCGCTCACCCGCATTTCACGCTTTGGGATGCGCTTTCTTATAGATTTCCTTCAATTTTTCGATGGTATTATGCGTGTACACCTGCGTCGCCGCCAAACTGGCGTGCCCCAGCAATTCCTTCACCGAATTCAACTCCGCCCCCGCATTCATCAGATGCGTCGCAAAGGTATGCCGCAACACATGCGGACTCTTCTTGTCGATCGTCGTCACTTGCGCCAGATATTCCCGCACAACACGATACACATATTTAGGATATAATTTCGTCCCCTTCGGCCCAACCAGCAGAAACTCCGTATCCGGCGCCCCGAACTCCACCCGCTTCAGCCGCTTATATTCCTCCACGATCTTCATCAACACCGGACTCACCGGTATCACCCGCTCCTTATTACCCTTACCCAAAACCTTGAAACACCCCAGCCCGGCATCCGCCTGACGCTCCCGCAATTGCACCAACTCATTAAGCCGCATACCGGTATGATAAAGGATGGCCAGGATCAGCCGGGCCGTCCACCCCGCCCAGTCATCCGGAAATTCCACCCGCTCGAAAAGCTCCCGCATATCCCCCTCCTCCACAAACGCCGGCAACCGCTTCTTCGCCTTCGGGGCAATGATCGCCGCCATCGGCGTCTGATCCACCACCCCGGCCCGCAGTTGAAACTTATAAAAACTCCGCAACGCCGAGATCTTCCGGTTCACCGACCGCGAACTCATCCCCCCCTCCTTCAACGCGGCCAGCCAGCTCCTCACCACTGCCGGCGTTATCTCCGTCAAACCCAACTCCCCGAACTCATCCCGCAAAAAAACAAAAAAACCCTCCAGGTCATCCCGGTACGACCGGATCGTATGCCCCGAAAAACGCTTCTCGAATTTCAGAAGACTCAAAGTGCGGCATTCCCATATTGATACAAATATGATCGTAATC
>Ga0207003_1173_pt1 | contig 12033 bp, 10 predicted proteins | sample Alteio_BWMinCont_89_FD_153474 | JGI IMG/M metagenome (GOLD analysis project Ga0207003, IMG submission 153474) | Enriched cells from forest soil in Barre Woods Harvard Forest LTER site, Petersham, Massachusetts, United States -... | ecosystem: Environmental > Terrestrial > Soil > Temperate forest >...
AACCATCCTCGTCAAGATGAATGTCTTTGGCGACCGACCAAAGACGAGAAAAGAAAAAGAAGATGCTCCGCTTAAACAGTTCCCAAGGTCCATCCGCACCCTTTTTCTCGATTAAATGAAAAGACCGGGAAGTGGTTACGCGCCGTGACCGTTTCGGACCAGAGAGCAGCAGTTCCTTCGTTAAGTACTTCGATAGATACGGTCCGATTCGGTGCACGTCTACTTGGGTGATGAACACCACACTCCCGCCACCGAGGGCGCTTCAGCTTTGCTTAATCCAGTTCTGGGGTATATATCGGTCTACAAGAACATGAAGGTGAGCAATGCCGCTCTTGTGAAATTCAAGAACAGCAATGTATTTGACTGGCTTGCCGTACTGGCGACGCAGATACAATCGAAACTTGTTGAACACGCCGCGCAAATACCGGACGGAGTCGCCCTGAATGTGCGCGGGGTCCAGCGTCAGGGTAAGAAAACGCGTTAGCTGTTCCCGTTCCGCCAGTTGCCCGATGAGATACTTGTACCGTTTCGCTTTCTGCGGTCCGCAATAAGGACATCCCAGGTTTTGCAGTTCAGCCGATGAAATCTAGCTTGTCCGTCTGCGGTCCACCCAACAATCGTCCAGACCCCACAATTGCGATTTCTCCCCAGCGCTTGAAACGACGGCGGGATCCCGGTGTTGCGATTATTCTGTATTTCGTCAAGTGAAGAAACCGGCTGCGTCGCTGCGCTCCGCAGCTCGCCGCTCGCTACGCTCGCGCCGCTGAGGGCTCCGCCCTCAGACTCCCGCCCACTTTTATGCTGAGAGAGAGAAGGGAAAGAATCTGGTGGGCAAGCCTCCGACTTTCGGTCGGCTGTCAGTGAAGTTGTTGGCCCTACTCTCAGCCCCGGACCGGAGTGGTCAACCGGTAGCCCGGAATTTGTGGTTCGGACCGCACTCCGCTTGCCCATAGTGTTGTGTTGCTCCACCACAAACGCTATGGTGCTCAATTCCCCCAAATAAATCAGTTACAAGTCGCAAGTTTTTCGTGAAACAAAAATCACAGTTCGATGACCAACCGACTTGGATAAAGTTCGAGAAGGACGGGTCCCAATTCATTTCAATCCCGATACCAGAAGGGAAACGCAGTAAGAATCCGAGTTGGATTAGTAAAACTCGATAGCGAAGGTTTCCAACTCATCGCAGCCCATCGAGTGACTAAACAAATCAACCAACAATATGGAGATTCCCCCAAAAGAAACCAACTACTGAAATTGATAAAAGCAGTGTTTCCGACCTACCCGCAAACGGAAACTAGATATCTCTGAAGATGTGTTGAATGTTCTCCCATCAGTGGGCATGCACATTCGCCCGAAACTGACGAGAGGAGAGAACGCTTTGGATGAGACAAACGCTCGATTCATAGACAACGTTGCTCTGCTCAACGCGATAGTCGATTCGCCTAAGGGTAAGCAAGCTTTTACGATAGGCACCTCGTTTTTGTTGCTTACCCTTAGAAACCAGTACGATGCTGTTGCTCGACGAAAGTTCGGAACGCGCAAACTTACAGATGAGGAAATTGCATGGACGATCGGCACCGTTTTGCGAGACTTGGGCCGAAGTTTGCGAAATGAGCTTGTCGAACCACCGAAGGGAAGGGCTAATGCTGAACTTCTTGAGCTTCTGAAGCTCATTCGCGACCATCAGATCAAGAAATTGAAACCAGGGGAGTTCAAGCAGATTTTGCAGTATGCAGGGGTTCGCGTTCCAGAAGGAGATGCGTTGAGAATCTTCGAATGGCGTGCCAAAAAGAAAGGGCAACTGTAACTATAAAAGCTTTTGCGCTGATGCTGCGACGGGCCGCTAGAACAGACTAACAACCCTCAATTAGTGTAATCGGGAGTGGCGTCCAAGGAACTGCCGGGTGCTGAGCAGAAATTACCCGGCCAAGACAAGTTCCTTGAAAATCCAAAGTTTGGCCTTCAGTCAACGGATGGACAGAAGCCGAGAGCTTTTAGGTGAGAGATAATGCGATCAACAGCGGCGTCCGTCTGTTGGTTGTGACCCCAATCAGGCGAAGAATGAAAGTCAATCTCAGTGTCACTCGGTATATAGGTCAAATGTTGTCCTGCGACGTTGATGGTCAGATGGTTCCCTGGAGTTCCTACGCGGAACGCCTCATTGACCCGCGCCCACAAAACTCCTGGCAGGACGATGTCGTGCGCAGAGTCGTTGGCCTGATCTATTGAGGCATCTACGAGAATCCGCTCATCAACCAGAGCGATAACGTGACCTCCGATGCCTCCTCGTTCCCTGCCGTATCCCGGCAAACATCAAAGGCTCGGCCAGTTCACTTTAGGCCGAAGGCGTACACGTTGTGGTCGTCGGAGCCGACATAGACGACCCCGTTCGCTATCACGGGCGAAGAGTTCAGTTCGTTGCCAGTGGTGTAGCTCCACAGTTTGGCGCCGGTCTTGGCGTTCAGCGCGTACACGTTGTAGTCATCCGAGCCGAAATACACCACCCCATTGGCCACGGCGGGCGCGGAATAAACAGCGAAGCCGGTGGCGTAGCTCCATTGTAGAACGCCGGTGCTGGCTTTCAGTGCGTATACGTGGAAGTCGTCCGAGCCTGTATAAACCACCCCGTTCGCCACCGCAGGCGAGGAACTCAGGATTGCGCCGGTGGCGTAGCTCCACAGCTTAGCACCAGTCTTGGCGTTCAGCGCGTGCACGTTGTTGTCCCACGAGCCGACATGAACCACCCCATTCGCCACCGCAGGCGAGGACTCCACAAAGTTGCCGGGTGCGTAGCTCCACAGCTTAGCGCCAGTCTTGGCGTTCAGCGCGTACACGTTGTTGTCATCCGAGCCGACATAAACCACCCCATTCGCCGACGGCTGAACGAAGCATTCTCTATCCGAGTTCTCTATCGTGCTGACTGTGGCAGACTAGGGAATTCACTAGTTGTCTTCACCGGTTCTTACCCGATAGAACTATTCCGAAAGTCTCAAGGTGGACGGATAAAGAGCGAAGGCAATCGATTCGTCTCCTACGCTCTGAAAAGGGAAGAGGAGCCAGTCGAGATGACAACGGCGATCGAATGGATCAGATTTGCTCTGCAAAGCCATCCTGAATTAGCCCTTTTTCTGGCGTTGGCTGCCGGTTACTTTCTGGGACGGCTTCGGATAGGATCCTTCCGGTTAGGACCGGTTGTCGGATGCCTCTTGGCGGGCGTTGCAGTTGGACAGCTTGGCATCACGATCCCGACTGCGCTCAGCGGTGCCTTCTTTCTCTTGTTTCTATTCTCTGTCGGCTATAAAGCGGGGCCTCAGTTCTTCCGAGGTCTGGGTCGAAATGCGCTCCCCCAAGTGGTCCTTGCCATTTTGTTTGCTGGCGCCGGACTGTTGACGGCGTATGCGGTAGCGCTCGTCCTGGGTTTCGATCTCGGAACGGCAGCGGGAGTCCTCGCCGGAAGTTGCCATTCCTCCGGGACGTTGGGAACGGCAAATGATGCGATCGGAAAGCTGGCGATTGGCGATGATTTGCGTCATGCTTTCACCGAAAATATGACCGTGGCTTTTGCGGTTACGTACCTAGTCGGGCTGTTTACAACATTTGCAGTCCTCGTTCAAATGGGTCCCTGGATGCTGAGGATCGATCTTCGCGCCGAATGCCAAAAGCTGGAACAGGAATTGGGCATGAAGAAGGAGGAACCCGGAGTGGTTTCCGCCCACAAGGAGTTTGTGATGCGGGCCTACCGGTTTCCGGAGGGCATGCAAAGCGAGGTCGTCGCCGAATTGGAGTACGCTTTTTCGCCCGAGCGCGTGTTCGTAGAAAGGGTGAAGAAAAAAGACGAAATGATAGACGCCCACCCCCATCTTCGACTTGAGGCTGGGGATCGTATCGTTCTATCAGGACGCCAAAAAGTACTCGTCAGTTCCAGCAATCCGTTCCAACGTTACGAGATCGACGAGCCCGCATTGTTGGATATTCCCGCGATAGCAGTCGATCATGTGTTGGAGCGGAAGGATCTGCAGCATCGGACCTTTGCCGAGATTGTTGCCGTTCTGGAAAAGGAAGTTCCAACCAGGGGAGTGTTTGTTCGCAAGGTAACGCGCGGCGGAGAAGAACTACCTCTTGGAGAGAGGGTCGTACTCGAACGTGGCGATGTTTTGACGCTGATCGGTGCCGGGCGACACGTCGACCGCGTGGCGGAGCGCCTCGGTTCCGTCCAACGGGCGTCCCATGTGACTGATCTCGCACCGGTTTGTCTGATCATCGTGGTCGGAGGGCTGATCGGATTACCCGCGCTGCATCTGGGAAAAGTCAGCCTTGGATTGGGCCTCCCTGTCGGGGTCCTGCTCGCTGCGCTGGTTATGGGGTGGGCGCAGTCGCTACGGCCTATCTTCGGCAGAGTACCCGAACCAGTGGTGTGGTTGTTGGATTCGCTTGGCCTGGCAGTCTTCGTAGCTTCAATTGGGATTAACGCTGGTCCTGGTTTTGTTCACGGAGTCCGCACAACCGGTGTGGTGCTTCTAATTGCGGGAATACTCTCGTGCGCAGTTCCATTCATCACCACGATCTTCGCTGGTCGTTATCTGTTCAGATTGCATCCCGGCATCCTGCTCGGCATCTGTGCAGGAAGTGCCACGTCCTCACCTGCTTTGGCGGCTCTACTGGAGAAAGCCGAGAGTCGCGTGCCGGTTCTCGGCTATAGCGTGAGCTATGCAATCGGCGAGGTATTTTTCGCGCTATGGGGTTCGATCATTGTGCTCTTACTGCATAAGAGCTAGCCATCTGTTCTCATCTCAGTTTTTCTGGGCAAACTAGGGATTTCCCTAATTGTTTGTACCCGTTCTTCCGGATAGAAGTGTTCTTGCAGGTTCGATTCGCCGGATATTTCGATTCACTAACGCGATCGTCGCGTTCCCGGAACAAGCGAATGATGAGCCCGCGTTTGGCAGATGAGTGTGGTCAAACAGGAGGCGTATGCGAGCATCCCGTTTACAAATGCTAAAGGTTTTCGTTGTAGTTGCGTTTGCCGTGCCCAGCATCAGCAATTCGCTGTGGGCCCAGCAGACAACGCCGTCGAACGCACGACAAACGCGGGTGGAAAAGGACCTTCTCGGGGAAAAAGAAGTTCCAGCTAACGCTTACTATGGCGTGCAAACCCAAAGAGCCCTGGAGAACTTTCGGCTCTCGGGAGTGGCAATCAATCACTACCCGGGCTTTGTTGAGGCGTGGGCTCTGGTGAAGCTGGCGGCAGCGCAGGCGAACTATGACGTGGGTGCGATGAAGAAGGAAAGGCTGGATGCGATCGAGAAGGCATGCAATGCCGTGCTCGCCGGCAAGTATCACGACCAATTTCAGGTCGATTGGTACCAGGGCGGTGCCGGCACCTCGACGAACATGAATGCGAATGAGGTGCTGGCCAACGTCGCGCTGGAACTATCAGGCCACAAAAAGGGCGAGTATCAGTTTATTGAGCCGCATGATGACCTGAATATGTCCCAATCCACCAACGATTCGTATCCCACAGCGATCAAGGTGGCATTCATTCTGCGAAACGGCAAACTGATTGAAGAGCTGCAGAAACTCTCGGCCTCATTTCGCGCGAAGGGAAATGCGTACCTCGAAATCGTCAAGATGGGCCGCACTGAACTACAGGATGCCGTGCCCATGACGGTTGGACAGGAGTTCTATGCCTACGCATCATCGCTCGACAATGAGATTCAGTTGCTGCGGGATTCCGAGAAGGCTTTATACACCGTCAATATGGGAGCCACTGCGATCGGGACGGGGATCAATGTCCCGAAAGGCTATCCAGAAAAATTTGCGGAGCATCTGTCAAAGCTTCTAAACAAACCGATCGTGCCCGCGCCTGACATGTTGGCCGCTACCTGGGACCAGCAAGGGTTCGTGATCTATTCCTCTGCGCTGAAGAGTCTCGCGATCAAACTTTCAAAGATTTCGAGTGACCTGATTCTGTTGACATCGGGACCCCGCGCGGGACTATTCGAGATCAACCTCCCCGCATTGCAGCCAGGTTCTTCCATCATGCCTGGAAAAGTAAACCCAGTAGTTCCCGAGGTGATGAACCTCGTTGCATTTCGTGTGATGGGCAACGATTTTGTGGTTACGTTAGCCGCTCACAGCGGACAACTCCAGCTAAACGCGTACGAACCGGTCGAAGGTCTTGCAGTCATTGAATCACAAAGCCTGCTCTTCAATACTTCGATCCTTTTCCGCACGAAGTGCGTTGACGGCATCACCGTGAACCAGAAAGAGCTGGAACGGTACATGGAGACGACAGTCGGCATCGTTACCGCGCTCAATCCCATTCTCGGTTACGAGAAGGCAACTGAACTGGCGCAAGAGGCCTACTCGAGCGGCAAGGGCATTATCGAAATCATTCGGGAGAAGCACATCCTTACCGATGCTCAAATCAAAGAGCTGCTAGACCCGGCCAAGCTGACCAACTTGGACAAGACCAAGTACCAACCGAATTAGTTTTGATTTGGAGAGTCTTCGCGCAGACGCGCACTACGGAGGGAATGTTCATGAAGCGATCGTACAGAAACTGGACGTTGTTCCTTATTGTGGCGATCGTCGTCCCTTGTCAGCAATCTTTTGGCGATGACAAGAAGCCGAACATCGTGATTCTGGCGACAGGGGGTACGATTGCGGGTGCCGCAGCCACCGGCACGCAGTCCGCTTATACCTCTGGCGCAGTCACGATTGATGCGATGGTGAATGCCGTTCCCGGGATCAAGGACCTTGCGAACATCAAAGGGGAGCAGATCGCAAACGTCGGGTCTCAAGACATAAGCTTCGACATTATGTTGAAAGTCGCCAAGCGCATCAATGAACTGCTGCCGACCAACGATGTCGACGGTATCGTGGTCACCCACGGTACAGACACCATGGAGGAGACGGCATACTTTCTCAATTTAGTTGTAAAGAGCGACAAACCGGTCGTCCTGGTGGGATCCATGAGACCGTCGACGGCTGTGAGTGCTGACGGCCCGCTAAATCTGTTTAACGCTGTGGCTGTGGCCGGAAACCCTCGATCCAGGGGCCTTGGAGTGCTTGTGATCATGAACGATCACATTCACGCGGCACACTCACTGACCAAAACCAGTACCACCGACGTTCAAACCTTCTTGTCCCCCTTGCGTGGATTGGTCGGAGTCGTCTCTTACGGTAAGAGCGATTACTACAACAGTCCGCCATGGAAGCACACGAATGAAACTGAATTCAACATCTCCAATGTCACGAAGCTCCCGCGCGTCGACATTATCTTCATCGCTGCAGACGTGTCGCCGGATCTGATTGACGCCAGCGTCGCCAGCGGGGCCAAAGGTATTGTTATCGCCGGCGTTGGCAACGGAAATATGAATAAAGTCTCAGTGGACGCCGCCGCAAGGGCGGTGAAAAAAGGCGTCGTCGTAGTGCGAAGCAGCCGAGTTCCCACCGGACTAGTCGGACGTAACGTGGAGTTGAATGACGACGAGCTGGGTTTTATCGCGTCCGATGAACTGAATCCACAAAAGTCGCGCATCCTTCTCTCATTAGTACTGCTGAAGCCGCATTCGGCCGCAGAAATTCAACAGATCTTCACTACTTACTAATTCGAAGAAGGTCGGGCGATGTCTATTAGTGTCATCATCAGGACGCTTCTGCTAACACCGATTGCAATCGCCGTCATAGCTGGACCGCAGCGCTCCCACGCTCAGTCCCTTGACGGTCCAGATCCTGTGGAGACATCAATTCTAACGGAAGAGACGGTTCAAGACCCAACTCAGAGCTCGACCGACGCGTCTACTCCCTCTACTCCAGCGCAGACCAGCCCTCCGGCGCAGACCTCGGCCCCCAACCCCACTCCTGCGCAAACCCAGGGTCCCCCACCCAGTATCGAGAACACGGTCGAGGCGGCCGAGCCTCTACCGCGGCGGGACCTTGTGCATTGGAATGAGTATCATGGGCCGTACTTCACCATCCGGGTCGGCGCCGGTTTCTTATATGATTTCGCTGCGTTTGCACAGGATGAGGCCAGCAAGGAACAAATAGCTCTCTTGCCCGGTGAGAAAGTCCGTGATTTTCGTTTCATTATGGGAGGAAAATTATTCCCCGAGTGGACGCGGTCCGTAACCTGGTGTGCCGGGGTCATGTACGACGGCCCCACAAACTCCTGGTTTCTGCGGCAAACCGGGGTCATGATCGCGGTACCTAAGCTGTTGGGATACTTTTTCGTTGGGCGCCAAAAAGAGGGGTTCTCTCTCAATAAGGTCATGGTCGGCTACGACGGCTGGACCATGGAGAGATTCACGATGAGCGACGCGACCATTCCGCTGCTGGCCGACGGTATCAAGTGGCTCGGTTATTCCAAAAGGCATGGCTTTCTCTGGAACCTGGGCTACTTTAACGATGTGGCTTCCAAGGGCCAATCGTTCTCCTCGTATTCCAGCCAGGAGGTCGCACGACTTGCATGGTTGCCGGTGCATTCAGAGGAGGAGGGTACGCTGATTCACCTGGGGTTTAACTTCCGCTATGGCAAGCCCGTTGACGGAGAACTCAGGCTCAAATCAAAGCCCGAGGCATTTATTGCGCCGTATTTCCTCGATACGGGGAAATTCGCCGCAAGCAGCTCAAATAGCGAGGGATATGAGGTCTACTACCGTAGAAGGTCTTTGCTCTTCGGTAGCGAGTACTACTTCCAGCATGTCGACTCCCCCTCTACGCACAATCCCATGTTTAGTGGAGGCGACGTGGTTGCGACATGGTTGATCACCGGAGAGACACGCCCCTACAACACGGTCGGTGGTTATTTCAAGGACATAGCTCCGTCGAGGACCGTGTTCAGCGGAGGACCAGGAGCCTGGGAATTAGTGTTCCGATACTCCTATACCGATCTTAACGGCGGCAAGGTGCACGGAGGCACGTTCGGGAGATTCACGCCGATGGTTAACTGGTACCTTTCCGAAAATGTGCGCCTTGAGATGGCCTATGGCTATGGACACCTCGACCGATTTGATCTCAAGGGCAATACGCAGTTCTTCCAGGCCCGTATTCAATTACAGCTCTGAAAATCTCACGAACTTCGATGCACAGTGAGTTTTACACCGTAAGCCCGGCGGCGGTGCCATGTAACGGCGATGTTCCTGTAGGTGCTGAGGTTGCCCGCTTTGGTCTCCAGGATGGATTCCATGACCAACTTACCAGTCGAATCCATCACCGCGACCACGATCGTTGCTTGACGAACGTCCAGCCCAATATACTTTTCATCGTTCACGAGGGTGCTCCTTTCGTAGGTAGTGATCTGAACGCTCACCCTACTCCGAAAGGGCGCCCTTTTATAATGCGATTACATCAGTTAGGTCGAGATAATAAAGGGTTAGCTCTGTATGACATCTTGTAGCTGACGCTGACTGCCCCTGCGATAGCTGCGATTCTACTTATGCCCCTCTTCGGATTGCCCATGTTCGGCCCTTTTTCCCTTTGTCTACTACCTTGTGGCCGGGGCCGCAGTGGGATGGCAAGTGGTATTCGGTCGCGCTGCCACGGTTGAAGAAATGGTTGGAGGAGACCGGTGCTGATCGGGAGGAAGTAGATAACCTTGCCCATCGCGCTGGCCTTGCGTGGCCAGTGGACTGTGCGATTGTATGCCCTTCATACCGGCGGCTGCTGCGGTGAGTGGAATTCACTTTGGTCCGTGGCTGCTCAGCCTCTGGTACGTTTGGATAATGCCACTCGCCGGAATGTCGCCCCACACTCCTACCGGCAACGACTATTTTCAGCATTATAAGATACAGCAACGATTTGCGCCCCGAAACCCCTGACCTCGGAATCAACTGCCGGAAAACAGTCAAACTGCAAAAGGCTGGCCCATCTGAGCCAGTTGCTTCGCCTAGTTTCCCGCTGCCGTTGATTCTTCCTGGGTCCTTGCCATCAAACGCAGGTGAACCAGAATATTCAGATGATTCCCGACCACGGCATTGAAATTCCGCGCGGAGCCGACGTCTTCCGCGTTACCCGCCTGCGGCGCTTCGGGAAGGCCATGAGCCTCCAGCAGTGTTCCCGTGCACTGGGAACCGCGATAGTCCTCACTCACCCCGGCTTGCGCTTCACAGTTTTCATCCTGGACCACGGGCGGCCAGTAGGTGCTGACTACAGCCTTCACCAATTGGGGATAATTCTCGCGGAACATGCGCGTCGATCCTGATGCCACGATGCTGTCGTCCTTCTGCCCCTTCCGGTCGGCTGCCGGAAAATCGAAAACGAAGGTGGCCTCGTGCGAAAGGTGATGAATCATCGGGGGCCCATATACCGGTCCTGCGTAGGCTTCATTCGGAGTCGCATCGACGTTCCGGTCCACGCGAGTCAAAACCAGATTGCCTGTAGTCTGCAGCCGCCCGTCCGCTGTCCGGACAGCTCCCTTGGAGTGGAAACATACCAATGTGTGATTCGGTAGACTAGCCAGCCACTGGCTGAGGAATTTCCCATCCTCATCAATATCAGGCGCCATAGAGTTTGCCGGATAGATCCTAAAATCGAAGGAGGTCTTGGCGAGGTCGTCGTTGTCCAGTGCGACTCGACCATTTACCCGGCCGAAGCCGAGGGTTACGTCTACTTTCGTCTTTCCATAATCCGTGGTCGCGTCAGTGATAAGTTGGGCATCGGAATGGCGCGTGTCCACCCTCCAGGACCCGCCGGTAAGAGTAGACTTGCCGGGGGCACCCATCGCGAGCATTCCTGCCACTGCGAATAGAACCGTGTTCTTCAGCATTTCTTTTTCCTCCACGCAGGTCTGCACTTTTCATCCGTTTCGTTTCGGAATTGGATACACATTAGCGCCCAACGCGTTCAGGAACGGCATCGTGACATCCGTGATAATTACATCTGGTCCGGGCCTGATGGCCTCTGCCAGCAGGGGCCGACCGTCCGCTACCATTTTCATGATTGACAAATGTCGCCACAATTATTCGTAGAGAAATGGGCGGCTTTCTGCTACTAGGAAACATCCCTAGTTGGTGTTAAATCTCTGTAACAACAACAATCGCGCTGAGCGGCTCTCAATTCCTTGGCTTTGGCTTATAGCAGACCCTAACCGCTACATCGCAACCCCCTCTTGTTTGGCCAAAATGGGAATCTGGCACCGAACAGAAAAGGTGCATCCCAAAGGCATATCGAGCGGACGTCCCGTTATCTTCTTTGATTACTTTTAGCTGCGGTTCGCTTACCGCCCAGACCTTTCCAAGATCACTCGACCCGGATGGGGTGATGCGAATGCCTTTTGGTACGTCTTGCGGGCGCAGATTCGATTGGGCTTTGCCGCTTCCGTCCGTAGCCCGGACTTTGGTTTGCTGATAGGATTCATCGAGCGTTGCATTCTCAGGGAGTTTAAGAACAACCGTTTCACTAAACGGTGCCGACCTGGAGCCTGTGCCCGATAAAGTTCCTGCATAACGAAATTCTTCCGGGCAGCTGTTTTGAGCCCTACATATGGGCGACATAAGCAAGAAACTGACAGCCAAGAAACCAACCTTCTTCTTCATCGAAGTCGCTCCACTGGTCGGATCAAAGTCGCCACTATTCCGATAGGCTCGTTGTCGTCGCGAGACACTCCAATATTGGGTTCTCAAAGCTCAGAACTATTCTTGGGTCAGCGTACGGAGTCCGCAACTGGGGAAATCCCTAGGTCGCGAGGGCGGGGATGAGGTTAACTGTTGAAAATCGCGATAACCTTATTGACCAGTTTCCACAGTTTTTCGGGACGAAGCTGGGATTCCAAAAAGAGAAAAACGGGCCGGGTTTTCCGGGTTTAGATGGAGTTCGAATTCGGAAGGTCTAGGGTTGAGAAGGAGTAAAGAGTAGAAGAAGCACGTAAAACAAGAAAATAAGTCCTTCCTTCTTTAGGTACCTGATAACAAAGGATCACGAAGTAGAGCTGGCGTTAAGATAATCGAAAGCTTGCTTCTTCCTTTTCTTCTTCCTTTCGATGTATTAGCAAGACGAAAAACGAGTTAACAAAAGATCTTCTCCTGTGACAGT
>Ga0207003_1137_pt1 | contig 12004 bp, 13 predicted proteins | sample Alteio_BWMinCont_89_FD_153474 | JGI IMG/M metagenome (GOLD analysis project Ga0207003, IMG submission 153474) | Enriched cells from forest soil in Barre Woods Harvard Forest LTER site, Petersham, Massachusetts, United States -... | ecosystem: Environmental > Terrestrial > Soil > Temperate forest >...
ACACTTCCGCTGGACGCGGCCTGGTGTTGTAGTTTGAAGACAACACCATTCCGTATGCGCCTGTGTCGAGAAGGGCCAGCAGATCCCCTTCCTGCGTGACCGACAATTCGCGGTCGCGGGCAAAACAATCCCCGGTTTCGCAGATTGGGCCGACGACGTCTACGGTCTCGGATGGATTGTCCTGCGTTGATGAGTCAACTTCGCGAACGGGCACGATCTCGTGATACGCGCGGTAGAGCGACGGGCGCAACAAATCGTTCATCGCCGCATCTACCACCAGAAACTTTTTCTGTCCGTTGGTTTTCCTGTATAGCAGACGCGTGAGCAGGGCTCCGGCTGGTCCCACGATGCAGCGGCCAGGTTCGAGCAGAAGGTGCACTTTCAAACCCTGCAGCGGTGTAGTCAATGCATCTGCGTACGAAGCAACCTGTTCGGCAAAACCTGGCCCGCTCTGACTCTCGTAGGCAATGCCGAGACCACCGCCTGCGTCTATGTACTTGATCGCGTGACCGTCTGCCCGTAACGCCTGCGTCAATGCTGCCACTCGCTCCATGGTTGCCGTGAAAGGCTTCACGTCGGTGATCTGGGAACCGATGTGTACGCTGATACCGCCAATTTCGAGAGATTTGTTTTCGGAAGCTCGGAGGTACAATCTGCGCGCTTGATCAATGGGTATGCCGAATTTGTGCTGACGCAAGCCCGTGGAAATATAGGGGTGGGTTTCAGCGGAAACGTCGGGGTTCACGCGCAAGGCGATCCGAGCTTTCCTTTTCGCCCGAGCGGCGCATTCTGCAAGCGACCGCAGCTCCGATTCGCTTTCCACGTTGAACAACAAGACACCGGCCTTCAGAGCCGCATCCATCTCATCCGGGGTTTTACCAACACCAGAGAAAACAACTCTTTTCGCGGCACTCCGGCTTACGCGCAGCACTCGCTCCAGTTCTCCTCCGGAGACGACATCGAAGCCGCAGCCCATTCTCGCCAGCAAACGCAGAATGCTAAGGTTTGAGTTCGCCTTCACCGAATAGCAAACGGTGTGCGGGACTTTGCGGAAGGCATGTTTGAAGGCACGCGTGCGTTCACCAATCGTCGACGCGGAATAAACGTAGAGTGGCGTGCCGAAGCGCTCTGCTAAATCCGCCAGAGAGACTTGGTCACAATGAAGCAGAGAAAGATCGGTGTGCTTCTCATCGCGGTATGAAAAAGCCGGCGGACGGCCTTCGCCGCGGTTACGGGCGCGCATCACTTGCGTTTCCCAGGAGTGCCTTTGACTCGAATCGCAACTACGGTTTGGTCGTCGAACGCTTCCTCACCAGAGGCGTGCTCTGCGACAGCTTTGAAGATCAATTTTACGATGGCGTCGGCTGAGGCGTTTGAGTTCGCAGCGACGATTTCCCCAACCCGCTCACGGCCAAAGAGTTCTTCAGCTTTGTTGCTGGCATCCAGAATGCCGTCACTGAAAAATACGAACATGTCTCCGGATTTGGCCCGGAAGGTGAACTCGTCGTAATCGGCATCGTCGAACAATCCGAGGGGCAGGCCCGTGGCCTCGATGACTTCGATTTTGCCATCGTGGCAATAGATCGGGCGCGGCAGGCCGGAATTGGCCACTTGCAGCGTACGATTTCGATCATCCCATACAGCGTAAATGAGCGAAACGAACTGGCCTTCGATGCGACGTTCCCCCAAGGAAAAGTTCACTGCTGAAAGCATTTCCGCGGGGCCCGGCTCAATGGGAGCGTGGGAACGCAGAATTCCGCTGACCAACGCCGCGTAGATCGCCGCCGGCGCGCCTTTGCCGCTGACGTCACCAACCACGATGGCGGTGCGCGACATGGAATAACTGACAAAATCGTAGAGGTCGCCGCCGATGGCTCGTGCCGGCACAAACTTAGCCGCTATGTCCAGATTCTCAAGTTTCGGAAGAGTTGGCGGCAGAAGCCCGAACTGCAACTGGCGGGCCATCGCCAGGTCGCGCTCGAGACGCTTTTCCTGACGAGCAATCTGTTCGTAGAGTTGCGCATTCTCAATCGCGATCGCAACCTGCGCCGCCAGCGTGGTCACGGTTCGCTTGTGATCGTCGGTGAAGAAGCCGCGACGCGTGTGCTCGAGGTCCAGCACCCCGATTACTTTGTCCTTGTAGACCAGCGGCACGGCCAATTCGGAGCGGGTCTCGGGATTCAGCTTGATGTAGCGGGGGTCCTTGGTGACATCGGGCACGAGCACTGCTTGTTTCAATTCAACGGCGGCGCCCACCACGCCTCGGCCCCGTGGAATGTCATGTTTGAGCTGAATGTTTTCCTGAAAGCGCTGCGAGAAACGGTGCTGCAACTTGTCCCCGGCAGGGTCAAGCAAGAGGATGCTGAACATCTGGTAATCGATCAACCGGCTCAGTAATTCCGCGATGCGCTTCAACAACTCGTCCACATTGAGAATGGATGTGAGCTCGCGCGCGATTTCATTCAGCAAAACCAGGGTGCGCGCCTGCCGTGTGGTACGGGTATACAGCCGGGCGTTTTCGATCCCCACCGCCATCCGTGAAGCGATCAGCGTCAACAGCCGCTTGTGCTCTTCGGTAAAGTGGTTGGGCAGGGGCGACTCGATATCGATGACTCCGATGAGCCGGTTCTTGATAATCAATGGCACGGCGAGTTCAGAGCGCACTTGCGGAACGGCGGAAATGTAGCGCGGATCTTTGGTGACGTCATCGACCAGAATCGCTTCTCGCCGCTGGGCTGCGATTCCGGTGACGCCTTCGCCTACTTTGATCCGCATCCGATCGGCGATCTCGCGCGCGTACCCCACCTGAAATCGGAAGCGCAGTTCCTGGGTCTTTTCGTTCAGCAGCAGGATTGCAAAGATCTCGTAGTCGATCACCTTGCGTACCAGTTCCGCCACACGGCGCAACGTAGTGTCCAAGTCGAGCGTAGTATTGACCACGTCTGCTACTTCGAGCAGAAGCGGGTCGACCTTGGATTGAAAGTCAGTTGTGGTAAGAACCATTTCCACTTCCTATGATAACAGCCGCGGTTTTCGGGCCCTGGCCGCAAGCGAGACGTTGTAAGCAACGTCTGTACAGCCTGTAAAGACGTAGCTTGCGACGTCTCAGGGGGCGGATCAACTCTCTCTCGGAACTACGCAAATGTCCGGCAAGTTGCGGTACTTTTCCGCATAGTCCAGGCCATACCCCACCACGAACTCGTCGGGAATGCTGAAGCCGATGTAATCAGCCTTGATCGGCTGCTTTCGCCGTGAAGGCTTGTCCAGCAATGCGGCAATGCGGAGGGTTTTTGGGTTATGCCCCAGCATGATCCTCTTCAGATAATTGAGGGTGAGGCCGGTATCGAGGATGTCTTCGACCAGGATCACAATTCGATCCTTCATCGATTGGTCCACATCTTTGGTCAGTTGGACTTCGCCGGTCGAGTCCCATCCGAACTGCAACTCGTCGGCGGGGCTGGGGCGGTTGCCGTAGCTGGAGACTCCGATAAAGTCAAAGGTCGCGTCGAGTTGGACCTGGCGGGCGAGGTCGCTGAGAAAAATTGCCGCGCCTTTGAGCACGCCCACAAGAATTACCTGCTGCCCGGAAAATTCGTGAGTAATCTCAGCGCCCATTGCGGCGACGCGTTGTGCGATCTCTTCGCGAGAGATTAGAACCTTGAGTTCGGTCACGGCGAATTATATTAAACTAGCTGTTAGCATTTAGCACTTGGCATTTAGCCAGAAACGATTCTTGGCGAACTCGGCAACGTGTCCTAGAGGCAGGCTGCTAGCATCAGTTCCAATACCATGAACCTCAACGGCGTTAAACTCACTTGGCTGGGCCACGCAACCTTTCGGGTGGAAACGCCCGGCGGCAAGATAATCTTGATCGATCCCTGGGTCATGGGAAATCCCATGTGCCCGGACAAGGAAAAGAAAATAAGGAAAGTCGATGTTCTGCTCTGCACGCACGGCCATTTCGATCACATTGGAGACGCGGTCGAAATCGCCAAGCAGCACAATCCCAAGGTAGTCGGCATTCCCGAGTTGTGCGGATGGCTGGAAAAAAAAGGCGTGAAGCAGATCTCGTCCATGAACAAAGGCGGCACACAAGCCGTCGGAGATATTAACGTGACCATGGTTCACGCCGATCATTCTTGCGGCATCCAGGACGGGGACCAGATTGTCTACGGCGGTGAAGCCTGCGGGTACGTCGTCGAGTTTGCCAATGGCGTGAAGATTTATCACGCGGGCGATACCAACGTGTTCGGCGATATGCAGATCATTCGCGAGCTTTACGCACCGGATATTGCGATGATTCCGATCGGCGACCACTACACGATGGGGCCGCGCGAGGCGGCTTATGCCTGCAGGCTCCTGAAACCGAAAACGGTCATCCCCATGCATTTCGGAACGTTCCCAGTGCTGACAGGAAGGCCGAGCGAACTACAGAACCTGCTGCCCGAAGTGGAGGTCAGCGAAATGAAGCCGGGCGAAACAATTTCATAAAACTCATAGAGGACGGGGGCCTCGCCCCCGGCTGGCAAGGCTCGCAGTCTAGTCAAGAGGAGCTAAATTGGCAAAGGCAAAAGCAAACGTTACCAATCCCGATTGGCGGATGTCCGGCATCACAGCCGGGCCCGTCGATGACTATCTCTATTCCATGCTTCCGCCGCGCGATGAAGTCCTGACGCAGATGGAGGCCGAAGCGGCCAAGCGGAAGATCCCTATCGTTGGCCCGGCGGTCGGCCGGATTTTGCACCAACTGGCGCTCATGATTGGCGCCAAAACAGTTTTCGAGATGGGTTCAGCCATCGGTTATTCGACCATCTGGTGGGCACGAGCCGTCGGCGAAGGAGGACTTGTCTTCTACACCGACGGAGACCGTAAGAACGCCGAGGAAGCGCAGGGATATTTCGAGAGAGCGGGAGTGGCCTCGCGAATTAACGTGGCAACTGGCGATGCGCTGGAGCTTCTTTCCGAACACAAGCAGGAGTTCGACATTATCTTCAACGATGTCGACAAAGAGGACTATCCACGCGCTTTCCGGTTGGCGGTGCCGCGTCTGCGCAAGGGCGGACTGTTTGTCACGGACAATGTTCTGTGGAGCGGACGGGTGGCGCAGAAGAACCAGGACTCAAGGACCAAAGCGATTCTTGAATTCAACCGGCTGGTCTACAGTTCGCCACACCTGTTCACGACGATCTTACCAATCAGGGATGGGGTTGCGGTGGCGATTAAGAAGTAAAGGATTTTTCTTGCCTGTAGTCGTGATTGATTTAGGGTATGATTGGCCGTTGGGAGCAGCGTTAATGCCCATGAAAAAAGGATCGGGAGTTGGCCGGGCAGCTCTTGAAGGGTTCGCGCAGGGGCTAGCTGTTGTTGTGTTTGCCTTCGTCATCTTTCTTCCCATCGCCGAAAAGTGGGGTGATTCTAAGTGGTTATGGCTTGCTGGCATCACTCTGTTCGTGTTTGGAGATGTGCTATATAAGTTGCGTGGCTCGCTCAACCAACCGAGATTGTGGTTTCGGTTTTCAACGGCCCTGGCGGTCCATCTCCTCATAGGGGTCGCTATAGTCCTGTGGATTCCGGTGAGGCATCCGATTTCTTCATGGGCGGCGGTTGTCTTCATCGTCGCTGAGATACAGCTCGTGCAGCGGGTGTGCGTGGACGCAGATGCGGTGACGGTTGTTTCGAACGGCAGCGGATACTAGCTAGCCTGGAGAATCAGATCGACTTCACCGGAATCAGCATGAGGTCGTCAACCAATCCCACTTCCTTCTGCAGGAAAGGTTCGGCGTAGGTCACGCCGCCCAGCAACCCGTAGAAGCGGGCCATGGCTTCGATACGGGCTCGAATCTCGGCTTGCGCCGGGAAGAGGTCTTTGCCCGCTTCCTGATCGCTGAACTGCGACTTGTAAGCCATCAGCGCCTGAAAGCGCGCTTCGAATAGCTCGGTGATGTCCACGACGAATGTCGGCCGCACGTCGTAATAGAGCGTCGCGTAGATAATCTTGAACGGCCGGTGCGGCGGCAGTTTGGTAGCGCCCGCATCCGCACTTACATGGCTCGAGTCCAATTTGGTTAATCCCGCGAGAAAGCACGCTTCATATCCCAGCGTCGACGCGTTGTAGTGATCCGGATGGCGTCCCTTCCAGTAGGGAAGGATCAGCACTCGCGGACGCTGTTCGCGAATCACGCGGGCCACTTTCAGCCGGTTCTCCCACGTGTTCTCGACCCGCCCGTCAGGAATGTCGAGAGCTTGCCGCCATGAGACGCGCAGTATCCTTGCTGCCTCCACTGCCTCTTGCGCACGTTCTTCTGCTGTGCCCCGCGTTCCCATTTCTCCTTGAGTGAGATCGAGAATTCCCGTGCGGCGGCCGTGCTGTGCCATTTTCAGCAACGTGCCTCCGCAGGTCTGTTCAACGTCGTCGCGGTGGGCAGCGATAGCTAGAACATCGAGCGGTACAGAAGTGGCAAGAGTGGGCATATCAGTCAAGGCTCCCTTGTTCCAACACGACGTTCTCCCGCACGATCAAACGGTGCGCAGCCATCTCCTTCAACGTGGGCAGGACGCGGTTCACGTGCTCATCCGTATCCACGAAGATGATGATCACGGGAAGCTTTCCCCCAGCGTCTACAAGATGGCTGGTCTGGACCTGATGCCGTCCAAGAAAGCCAGCCACGGCATGGATCGCGATTGCGGCATATGCGTTCTCCCGCCGCAGATAGTTGAGAATCTCCACGTGCAGCGGTCGATGATGCCACTGGTCGGCTTCGTTGATATAGATCGTGACTTGAACAGCCATCGCGTCTGGCATTTTACAGCACCCGCGCCAGGGCCATGCCAGCCACCGCTCCGCCGAGGCACAACAAATTGTTAGTGAGCACGTTAGTGATCATCAGCAGCCATTGTCCCTGCTCGAAGTAAGCCATGGTTTCAAAAGCGTAGCTGGAGAAAGTGGTGAACGAACCGCAGAAACCCACCACGACTAGCAACCGCCAGCGCGGGTCCGCCAATACCCGCTCCGTGGTCCAGGCAACGAAGAAGCCAACGATCAGGCTGCCCGCGATGTTGATGAACAGCGTTCCGTAGGGAAAAACGGGGCCCAATTCTTTCGCGGCCAACCGGCTCAGGAGATAACGCGCATTGGCGCCAACGATTGCGCCGAGCGAAATGATTACAAGATCGATCACCATGGAGTTCTCCCTACAAAAGTTTGTAGGAGTTATCAGCCGAGCGCGACAACCAGTTTGGCTCCGGCGGTTACGGCGAACTCCATCGCCCGACAGATTCTTTTTACCACAGCGCTCAGAGAGAGCACAGCTTAAAAAGAAGGCGTTGCGAGCAACGTCTCTACAGCTTCCCAAACTTGCTGCGTTTGCTCACGCAATCACTTCTTCCGTTCAACCAGGAAGCGCGCTAGTGCCTTCAGCGTATCGGCTCGCGACCCGAAGGTGTCCAGTGAACTTAAGGCTCTGTCCACCAGCGTGTCAGCCTTCTGCAGCGACTTTTCTATACCGAACAACGCCGGATACGTAGCCTTTTCGGCTGCCGTGTCTTTGCCCGCTGTTTTCCCCAGTTGCTCGGAAGTCTGCGTCACATCGAGCACATCGTCCACGATCTGAAAGGCCAGCCCGATAGACTTTCCGAAAGTCCTCAACTTCTCGACTGCGTCATCGTTCGCTCCTGCAAAGAGTCCACCGCTAACAACGCTGGCAGTGATCAGCGCGGCGGTTTTCGAGCGATGGATGTACTCCAGCATCTTCAAATCAGGCTTGGTATGCTCGGCTTCGAGATCGACCACCTGGCCGCCAATCATGCCATTGACGGTGCCAGTGCCGCGGGCAATTTCTTCGATGATTCTTACTCGGGTTTCCGCCGGACAGCGCAGCCGTGCCAGGGTTTCATACGCATGGGTCTGCAGCGCGTCGCCCGCCAAAATCGCGATGGCCTCGCCAAAAACCTTGTGGCATGTTGGCCGGCCGCGGCGCAAGTCATCGTTGTCCAGAGCGGGAAGGTCGTCGTGGATGAGCGAATAGGTGTGGAGCATCTCCAGCGCGGCGCCCAACTCTTCGATTCCGGCGGGAAGGAAGCCGGCGACTACCTTTCCGGCTTCCATGCACAGAATGGGGCGTAACCGCTTGCCTCCGGCGAAAACGCTGTGGCGCATGGCGCGATGAATGGAAACTGGATGCTGGGTGGCCGGCGGCAGCAGGCGTTCCAGCGCCGCGTCGGTCAGCTCTCGGCCTGCCTCCAGGGTGTCATTGAGCATGACGGTGAGTATAGCAAGCGGCCTTTGGCGCTTGCGAAAACGAGTGTGCTGACAAAAGACAAAGGACGCCGCGGCGGGCGTCCTTAAATGCTCAACTCTGTTTTCTACGCGGCTGCGGATTGCGTCATGGAAAAATTCCGCAGCGCGGTTCGGACGATGCAACCGGTATCCGACGGAGGACAGACGTCGGCAGCGCCGGCATTCACCGCCGCTGTCCACATGTCTTCGTCGGCTAGACGATGGGTGCACACGATGCAGGCTTTGGGAAACTCACGCGATAGGTGCTCGACATCGGACATCGAGGCCGTCTCCATGTCAAGAATGGCAACCCCCGCACGGTGTTTGGCGATGCCGGTTCGCAGTTCTCCCAGGGACTGGACCTGGTGGACTGAACCGAAAGTGTTGGCTAGGGCGGAAACGAGAGACTGCGCTACCCTCGAATCGCTCTGGAGGAGGATCACATTGAGAGGCTGCATTACTTCCCTCTGCTTCTCCGCTAGGCACGGCGACTGGGCTGTACCGGCGTCGCACGGGAGTGAACGCTGGCACAGACGTTAATACTGATGAGCGGCATAGCAACCGATGCGGCCTGTTACCTTTTCCCGGCGGCACTCTCGGTTAAGGGCTCAAACGACTCAGCCTGGAGCTTCCCGTTCTGCTTCAGCAGGATTTCCACTTTGCCCTCGGCCTGTTCCAATTCCTTCCGGCAAGTGGCTGATAGTTGCATGCCTTCCTCAAAAAGCGTCAGAGATTTCTCCAAGGGCACTTCTCCCTTTTCGAGTTCCTGCACGATCTTCTCCAGACGCTGGAGGCAATCTTCGAATTTTGCCAACGGGTTTCTGCTCCGAAAACCATTCTAATCCACCTGACGGTGGAATGTGTCCAGTAGAAAATGCATTTTAAAGAAGATTTAACAAAGTCACACCGAAGTGGGACGAGATGTTCCCAAGGCTTCCAGCACATCCACCGCCAAGCTATACCGTCCCATGGGTGCGCTGATCTGTGCCCCCTGCGCCATTCCGCGGACCGCGATCAGCATCTCGCGCGCGATCGCGACTCCTTCCTCACGCGCCGCCTCCGGAGTTTTGGCCCGGGTCATGCGCTCTAGGATCGAATCCGGGACCGAGACGCGCAATTCGTTCTTCATGAATTCCGCATTGCGCACGCTCACCAGCGGCCAGATTCCCGCAACCACCGGGATTCGGCAATGCTCGATCCGGCGCAGGAAACTTTCCAGCAAGCCGAGATCGAAGACAGGCTGGGTCACGACATATTCGGCGCCCGCCTGCACTTTGTACTCGAAGCGGCGGATTTCTTCGTCCATGTCGCTCAGCCCGGGATTGGCGCCGACGCCGATTACGAAGGCGGTACCCGCCCCAATTGGATTGCCGCCGATGTCGAGGCCGCGATTGAGGTTGTGAACGATGTTCACTAGTCCGATCGCATCCACGTCAAAGACGGCGGTGGCATCCGGATAGCTGCCCATCTTCGGCGGATCGCCAGTGATGCAGATCAGGTTGCGAATCCCTGTGGCCGCTGCTCCCAACAAGTCTGACTGGATGCCCAGAACGTTACGGTCGCGACAGGTGTAGTGCAGGATGGCCTCGATTCCCACTTCCTGCTGAACCAGCAGCGACAGCGCCTGATTGCTCATGCGCGCCGAGGCCCGCGGGCTGTCCGGAATATTGATTCCATCCACGCCTACTGACTTAACGAAACGCGCTCCTTCGATTTCCTTGCGAATGTCGGTTCCTTTGGGCGGAACAATTTCAACCATGGTCAGGAAATCGCCGGAGGCAAGCTTTGCGCCCAGGCGGGAACGCTTCTCAATAGGGACAGCGGGAGTTGCCGCCGGCTTGGCTTGGTCGGTCACTGGCGCCGAAATTACCTTAGCCCGCGCATCTCCGACCCGCAGCGCGGATTTCATTACTCGCGTATGGTCCGGCGTCGTACCGCAGCAGCCACCGACGAAGCGCACGCCCGCTGCTACGAACTTGCGCGCGTAGCTGGCCATGTATTCCGGCGAACAAAGATAGATGTTCCGACCCTCGACCGAGCGCGGCATACCGGCGTTGGGTTGCGCCGCCAGGGGCATGGAAGTAAGCGCTCGCATGCGCTCAACCGCGTCCAGCATCGCCACCGGACCCACACTACAATTGCAGCCGATGACGTCCGCGCCCCATTCTTCCAGCCGCGGGGTGAAGGTTTCCGGAGTCGAACCGTCCAGACAATTCCCGTCTTCATCGATGGTCACAAGCGCAACCACCGGGATCTTTGGATTTACCTCTCGCGCAGCCAAGATCGCTTGATGAATCTCTCCGAGGTAGCCAAAGGTCTCAAGCACCAGCAAATCGACACCGCCCTCCGCCAGCGCCGCGATTTGTTCGCGAAAGGCCGCACGCGCCTCCTCGAACGAAGTCTTGCCCAGCGGCTCAATCTTTACCCCAAGTGGCCCCACTGACCCCGCGACCCAGACATCGAAGCTCTTGGCCGCTTCTCGCGCCAGCCGCGCTCCCGCCAGGTTGATCTCGTGCACCCGGGGAGCCATGCTGTGCCGCTCCAGGCGAAACCCATTTCCCCCGAAAGTGTTGGTTTCAATAATCTCCGCACCTGCCTGCAAATACTCGTGATGGATGCCACGAATCAGGTCGGGCTGCGAGACGTTCAACTCGTCATAGCAGCGATTGATGAAGATCCCCTTGGCGTAGAGCAAGGTTCCCATCGCGCCATCGCACAGGACTGCGGACTGTTTAATTCGCGTAAGTAGATCGGTTGCCATTCTTTTCAGAATACAAGAGGACAGTAGCTTTTGCATCTTGTTGGCAGGCACGCGCGATGGACCCCTGAAATTCTCCCAAGTCGCTCTGTTATAATCCGTTTTCTAGCATCTAAATCTCTATCCCTCATGCTCTTCGGAGTCCCAGGTTTGAAGAGAATCTCGGTCATCATTCTTGTGCTTATTGCCGCTAGCGTCACCATTGTTTCCTGCGGAAGCTCCAATTCTTCCAGCACCACTACCAATCGGGGTCCCAGCAAGCTCAAGTTTCGTGTCTTCGTTACCAATCCACTCTTCCCCACGGGTACCGGCTCGCGCTTTCCGGCGCTCAACATTGTGGATGCCTCGCGCGACGTGCTTTCTCTGTCAGTGATTTCATTGTCCGGCAACAGTACACAACCGGGGCTCATGGCGCTTTCCCCTAACCTCCAGTTCACCATGATTTTCAGCCCCTCGGGTAACACGGTTTCGCTCATCAATAATTCGACTGAGGGCATCGCGCAGACCACCGGTGGGGCGGTGCAGGCGATCACCCTGCCCGGCTTTACCGAGAGCATGTTCATCGGCACCGCCAACACGACGGCCTATGCCGCCGTGCCCACGGCCACGGTCATCGGACAGGCTCCGGGTGCGGTGGTCGTGCTCAATTTGCTGAACGGTTCCATCGCCGCATCTATCCCTGTGCCGGGAGCGCATTTTATCGTTCCCAGCCCGGACGGCAACCACATCCTGGTCTTTAGCGACAACTCCGATACGGTCACGGTGATTACCACCATCGCGATCGGAACCAGCACGGATCCTCGGACTTACATCACCGGCTTTGACCGCCCGGTGTGGGGCATCTTCATCGACAACACCACCGCATACGTCTTGAATTGCGGTGCGCAATGCAGGGGTAAGGCGGCGGGGGAAATGGGTTTCGCCTGGAGCGGCACAGCATGGCTCCCCGGGTGCACGAGATCAACCTGGCG
>Ga0207003_1174_pt1 | contig 11905 bp, 9 predicted proteins | sample Alteio_BWMinCont_89_FD_153474 | JGI IMG/M metagenome (GOLD analysis project Ga0207003, IMG submission 153474) | Enriched cells from forest soil in Barre Woods Harvard Forest LTER site, Petersham, Massachusetts, United States -... | ecosystem: Environmental > Terrestrial > Soil > Temperate forest >...
GTTCTCGCGGGTTGCCAGGCGACGAAGCTTGCGGCGATATTCGGGCGGCACGATTCCCGTGGGATGGTTGGGAAATCCGGTCAGAACCGTGACCTCATGACCTTCCTCTACCCAGAGGCGTGAGAGCTCCGAAGCGCGGCCAGCGGGTGCTCCCATCTCCGGCGGAAAGTATTGCGACAGGTAAAGAATCTTCATGCGCTTCTAGTAATAGCAAAGCTTGAATGCGCTTTTGTAACAGAGAGCGCGGGTGCGCTTGGTGCGGCTGCGGGTGTAGGCTTCCCATTTGTCGGCGAGTCGGGCGAATATTTCGTCTCCGGTGAGGTGACGCATCACGCGCAACTGCACGACATGCAACCGGTGGTAGAAGGGGCTGGCGACCATGGGGAAGAGCGTGCCGGATTGCTCGTAAAGTGACCAGAAGCCGAGGTCGTAGCGGTCAAGATTTGCGCGAAGAGTAAGCACCGCTTGCGCGAACAAGTCCCGGGCGGCGCTGGCTTGCGTCGCTAGAAAGTAGTCGTATACGCCCCAAGCTGCCCAGATGAAGCCGTTAAGAATGTGAGTGGGCGGGGATACGATATATTCCTCGAACCAAAGATTGCCGCGGGCGTCGGTGAAGGTGACGCCGCCTTCTTCGGTGGATTTTAGGAACGTGGCAAACGCGCGCTGCGCAGCTTCGAGATATGCAGTAGCGTTCGTCTCGCGATAGGCTCGAACTAATAGGGAAATTCCCTGGCCTTGTGCCAGCGCGGAGTACCAAGGCGCTTTTAACGGCGAACGGTATTCCCAGTCGAAGTTGTGGTTCCACACCCACGACCCATGCGAGTTGGGCTCGAGGTGGGCGCAGAGCCAGTCGCTGGCGGCGAGGAATTTCTTTTTTCGGTCGTTGTTGTAGTGGTGGCAATAGAGGTTGTAGTTACCCAGCCCCCACTGCGCAATTGCGATGGGGTTGTATTGAAGACCGATCCTGCCATGGTAGTCGAGCATGGGGATGCCGACGGAATCGTGCTGGCCTTGATAGTCGGCCTTCTCCGCAAACAACATGTAGTACTCGCCAAGCTGGTATGCGCCTGCTCCGGGATTGGCTTGAGGCGTCTCGTGCCAGAAAGTCAAATGGCTCTTCCCAGGGACAAGATAGGCATTGAAGATGCGCCGATAGTATTGCAGACGGCTCACAACTGGACAGTAGCATGAGAAAAGCGTGGCACAGGTAGCGTGCGGGATTCCCCCCGAATGACCGCTACACGCGCCAGATGCTGGTTTCGAGGTCGCCTTGCTCGACGGCGATGGTTGTGACCGCGAGCAGGCCGGTGGTGTTCCTGCCATCGGGCAGGAATGCGTTGCCGTACTGAAATAGCTTCATGGGCCAGCGATCTTTCTTGCGTTGCAAGAAGCGGTGCCACTCAAGACCGTCGGAGCTGCCGTACAGATTCACATTGCGGTCGGAGTTGATCGGACTCGGTTCAACCATAGTGGAGAAAAAAACCGCGTCGCCGACGCTGCAGCCGTAGGTCGAGGAACTACTCAGTGCCGCAACTTCGGAAACGTCTCCTCGGCGATCGAGGCGGTACACATGATTCGTTTCCAACGGAGTATCGGTGGAAAAATAGAGCGCATCGCGGGTGGGAACCAGCGCGGCGGATCGGGTTTGCTGGCTGCCAGATAAAACCACGTCCAAGGTCTTGAAATCGCAGGAGGCGCGGAGAATGCGGCATTCCGAGCCATGATCGCCGGTGAGCACCCAGAAACAGTTTTCCCGCTCATCGTAGGCGATGTTGTGTATGTGTCGGATCGTGCCCTTGGGAAATGTATAGGCCACGTCCCAGTGAGCGCCTCGATCCGTGGATGCGTAAATGTGAACCTCTTCTCGTTGAGGGTTGTCGAAATATTCTCCCCAGAAAACGTGGTCGTTTGGGGTGGTGGCAATGTGCAGGGGACGCGTGCCTCGCAGCAACTTGTGAGATAGGTTAAATTCCGTTTCGCCCGGCGCCAGAGTCACGATGGCGTGGGGCACGGCACCGACCAAGGGTCCTGAAGACAAAACCACGAGCGCGTGGAAACCATCGCGAAGGAGGCGCGATGTCAGCAGGGACGAAGAAGTGATGGTTCGGAGCGGGCCGGGCCGATAGCTACCCACATTTTCCCATGCGAAGTGCGTGCCCGTCCGCATGGTGGCCCGAAGTAGGTCGTAGCCACGGGAGGCGTACAACACGTCATTACACCAAGCCAGGGCGCGCATGCGCGGGAAGGAGGCGATTTGAACTGGGTTCAGGCTCGTGCTTTGGGTCGCGATCGTGGAAACCGAGTGGGCTGCCATGGCTTTGACTAATACCAGTTCCCGGTTCTCAGTTACTGGTTTTCAGTTTTCATACTCAAGTAAGGCCCGATGGCAAGAACATCCATGCGCGTTCGTTGAAAGCAATCGATGGCTTCCTCGGGCCTGCACACAATTGGTTCATTTTCGTTGAAGCTGGTGTTCAAGACCACGGGAATTCCGGTTTTGCGCTCGAAGGCGTGAATCAACTCGTGGTAGAGCGGATTCTCCTGATGGCTGACGCTTTGCAAACGGCCGGTATCGTCGACGTGATTGACCGCCGAAAGCTGGGCGCGTTTTTCAGGACGAATCTTGTACACGTGCAGCATGAATGGCGAGGGGTGATCGTGCTCGAAATATTCGGGCTGGCGTTCCTCGAGAATTGACGGCGCAAATGGACGGAACCACTCGCGCTGCTTGATGCGCGAGTTCAATACATCTTTCATCCCGGGCAAACCCGGATGGGCCAGTATGGAGCGGTTGCCAAGCGCACGCGGGCCCCATTCCATGCGCCCTTGAAACCAGCCGACGACGTTGCCGGCTGCGATCTGCTGGGCCACGGCCTCGAGCAGCGGTTCGCGTTCCAGTTTGCGATAAGGCAGTTTCGCCTTCTTTAAATCGAATTCGATGCGGGCGTCAGAAAACTCATGGCCGAGATATGCGTTCTTCATCGCAAAACGACGCGGCTGATTCAGAACGGAGTGGTAAGTGTGCAGGGCTGCGCCGATGGCCAGGCCTTCATCGCCCGCGGCCGGCTGGATCCATGTTCTCTGAAATGGGGTGCGTGTGAAAAGCTTTCCGTTGGCGACGCTGTTGAGCGCGCATCCGCCCGCCATGGCAAGGTCGTCGCAGGGCACGCGATGGTGGAGTCGATTGAGGAGATGGAATAAGACGTCTTCGAAGCGACGCTGCATGGCGTACGCAAGGTCCATCTCGCGCTGAGTAATTTCGGTGCGCGGCTCACGTGGATCGCCAAAGGCTTTTACCATTCGTGAGGAAAAGTGCCGGGCTAGTTGCACCGTGCCGTCCGGTAAGACCCGCATCCCCTGGTTGCTTCCTAGAGCCTTGAAGAAACTCAAATCGAGATTGAAGCTGCCGTTTTTCAGGCCAATCACTTCTTCAAGCTGCTCGCAGAATGCTTCGGTCCCGTAGGGTGCGAGACCCATGACCTTGCCTTCGTCTCCGTACTGCTGGTAGCCGATGAACTCGCAAATCATGGTATAAAAACTGCCCAGCGAGTCGGGCAGAAAAACACGATCGAGCACCTCGATCTGATTGCCTTCGCAGCGGGCCATCATGGTGGAAACGAAGTCTCCGGAGCCGTCGTAGCTGAAACCCGCAGCCTTATCCCAGGGCGAGCAGAAGTAAGCGCTGGCAATGTGGGCGATGTGATGCTCGAGGTGATGCTCTCGGAAGCGAAGCGCTTTGGGGTCGACATCGAGCGCCGTGGCCAGGAGCGAACGCACATCCCGCATCGGTTGCTTGCGCTGGCGCAGGCGGATGAGATTCAGAATTTTGGTGGGATTGGCGAGGGCGTATCGAACTTTCTTAGCCAGGTTGGCGTCGCTGTCCTGACCTATCGCGACGTGATCAACATCCGCAATCTTTGCGCCGACGAAGTCCAGGCACGCCTTGATGGCGAGCGCGGGGAAACCGGCGTAGTGCTTGATGCGGTTCAGGCGCTCTTCGGCAATGGCGAATACGACTTCGCCGTCCTGGACGATGGCGGCCGAGGCGTCGGCGTGAAACATGTTCAGCCCAAGGATCAGCATCAGGGGTAGTGGTTTCCTCGATTCAATTCGGTGCGGTGTTTCATACCGGTTTTTGAGCGACGAACATCAGCAACGGCGCCCAGTGGCGGATTCGTTGTGCCAAATCAGGTAGCGGGCTGCCGAAGGGCACGAGTTTTTCGCGCCAGAGACCAGCTTGCGCCAACAATGTTTCAAACTCAGGTTTGGAATACTGATGGCGTGAGTAATCCAGGAACTTGCACCAACTTTGTCCCAAGCGGGCACCCAGTCGATGACATGCAAGCTGCGTCCGACGCACCACTGAATTGCGGTTCGGCACTGAGACCAACAGCAGCCCTCCGGGTTTAAGAACTCTGGCAAATTCGGCAAGACACGCGCTCGGGTCGGGCACGTACTCCAAAACGCTCGAGCACAAGATACCGTCCAGAGAGCGATCGTCGAGCTCTAGATGAGCGATGGAGCTGATCTGGACAAAGCTAAGCCGGTCAGGATGGTTTTCCGCTGAAGCGGCACGGGCGGCAGCAACCATTTCGGAAGCGGCATCGACTCCGAGTACGCTACAGCCGTGCTTTGCCAACCAGCGCGCGAGTGTGCCCGTACCGCAACCCGCATCAAGCCAGAGCGTGCCGGCCAAGTCCCAACCCTGCAGAGATTTCATCAGGATGGCCTGGCGCATCTGAAACGAATGCTTTCGGTAGCGGCGCTCCCATGCATCGGCTAATGAGGCATGATACGCGACCGCGTCAGGAGCGAACTCGGATCGGGTTGAACTCATTGGTCCCTTTGCGTTCGCAGTTCGTAGATCTTCGCTTTGATGTGAAAAAACTGGATGCCGTGGAAACCGCAATAAATCAGTCCGGGCACACCATCCAGGAATCCTAGGCGGAAGAAATACTTGTATAGAAAAAAAAGCAACGGCGAGCCGGGCAGGCCCAGGCAATTTCTTTTCAGCCAGCGGCGGCGCTGGGCCTGGGTTCCGAACAGAGCTGGTGGCAAGTCGTGGTAACTGCTTTCACCCGCCAGCCACACTCGCGCCTCCCAGTTCGAATATTCATCGTGCTTAAGGATGTAGCGTGAGAGTGAATTCACGTTGTGATGGACCAGAGGATTTTGCAACCTCGCGGTGCGTCCTTCGACCACGACGCGCTCGTGCGCTTCCATGTCGCCCATGGAAGCATCCTGATCCTTGAACCGGCATTCGAAGCGGCCCTTGCCGCGGCGAAGGAGTCGAGGGCTGGTATAGAAACTAGCATCCCCGTGGCGGAGGACGCGTCCCAGGAAATACATGCGTAGAGCGAAATAGTAGCCGTCGTAGCCGGGATCCTGCACTGCTTGCCGAATTTCTTCCACGGATTCAGGTGTCAGGACTTCGTCGGCATCGAGGAGAAGAATCCAATCGTAAGCCAGGGGAAGCGTGTCCATGGCCCACTGCCGCTTCTTGGGCCAGCCGCCGTGGTAATGGAACTGCACGACTTTCGCGTCAAAGGATCGGGCGATCTCCGCGGTTTCGTCGGTGCTGCCGGAATCGATCACGTAAATCTCACCGGCACCGCGCAGAGATTCCAGGCAGCGAGGCAAGTTGTGCGCCTCATTGCGGACGGGAATGATCACGCTCAAGGGTAGAAATACAGCGCGCGGCGCGGGCCGCAAGAGTCTCGGTTCCTCGAGAGTTTGCATAATGGTTGTCAATTGACTGGGAACATACTACCGCTGAATCAGAGGTTCCCATATGACAGAAAAGATGACAGCAGGGCGGCCACACGGTGGGTGCATGGCCTGTTGACGTTTTAGAGACGTTGCGATGGAAACCGTCTTTCCCAGACGATTCGGAGGGAGAGTTGACATAGACTGGGTGACGTTGTGGAACATAAAGAGGAACTTCCGGCTTAAGGAGTTTCATGCGCATCCTGATTACGGGTGGGGCCGGATTCATCGGCTCGCATCTTTCTGACTACCTTCTCGACCGGGGCCACTACGTGACCGTGATCGACGATCTCTCGACCGGCAGTATGGAGAACATTCGCGAGGCCAAGGAAAATCGTCAGTTTCAGTACTGTATTGACACTATTTTCGACAAACCCCTGCTCGCGGAATTAGTCGACGATGCGGAACTCGTGTTCCATCTGGCGGCCGCCGTCGGCGTGCTCAACATCGTGGAATCGCCGGTACGCACGATCGAGACCAATGTCGGGGGCTCGGAACTGGTGTTGGAATTGGCAGCCAAGAAAAAGAAACGAGTGCTGATCGCATCGACCTCGGAAGTCTACGGGAAGTCCACCAAGTTTCCATTCTCTGAAGAGGACGACCTCGTACTTGGCCCGACCACGAAAGGGCGCTGGAGTTACGCCTGTTCGAAGGCGATCGATGAGTTCCTGGCGCTGGCCTACCATCGCGAACGCAAGCTTCCGGTCACGATTGCCCGGCTGTTCAATACCGTGGGTCCGCGGCAAACCGGGCGCTACGGAATGGTTCTCCCGACCTTTGTTCAACAGGCGCTTTCCGGCGAGCCCTTAACTGTGTTTGGTAATGGCGAACAGTCCCGCTGTTTCACGCACGTGGACGACATCGTCAAGGGATTGGTGCAGTGTGTGTCCTGCGACGCGGCGGTTGGACAGGTATTTAATCTCGGCAACACCGAAGAAGTGACGATTCGAGCTCTGGCGGAGAAAGTCATCCAGGCAACACGGTCGTCGAGCGCTGTTAGATATGTTCGCTACGATCAGGCTTATGGCCCAGGATTCGAGGACATGCAGAGGCGCGTTCCTGACATTTCAAAGGCACGTCAGTGGTTCGGTTATGCCCCGGCGCAGTCAATCGACGGCATCATTGAGAGTGTGGTTGCTTACGGCGGCTTGGATTCGCGGGTTCGCTCGCCGCAGGCAACTGCGGCGTGCGCCGATTAGCTCACTAGGCCGCGCGACGATATCCCATGTTGGAGGCCTTCAGGCTTTGGGCGAGCGCTACGATCCGATCAACGTGCTCCCGCCAGGAGAAGTCACGCCACCTTTTGGAGCCGCATTCCACAAGCTGTTTTCTCAGCACGGAGGATTGTTCGACCTGCAGGACACGATCAGCCAACAGTTGAGGAGAGAATCGGGGGAAATACACCGCCGCGTTCCCACAAACTTCGCGGTGTACGGGCAGATCGGAAGCCACAATGGGCAGTCCGCACGCCATGGCTTCAACCAATGGATGCGCGAAAGTCTCGGTGTAGGCGGGAGTCACGTAAATGTCGCAGGCACGGATGACATGCTGCAGAAGGTGATAGGGAACGGCACCGAGTTCGACGATTTGGTTAGAAATCCCAAGCTGGCGGACCATGGCGGCCACAGTCTCGGTGCGGTGGGCGCCAGAGTGCTCGTCGGAAGCCAGTTTGCAAGTCAGGAATAGCTGAACGGTCCTACCTCCGAGGCGTTCCTGAATACAAGGTAGAGCTCGCAGCAGGGTCTCGAAATTCCTGTAATAGTTGTAGTGGCTCACAAAGATGAGGCGCAGGGCGCCTTTGCCGGAATCGATCTTGCCCTGGATCGCGGAGGGCAAAGAGATGTGGTTTCTGAAGAATACTTCGGGATCGAACCCGTGATAAATACTGACAACTTTGCCTCCGGTCCAGACCGACAGTGTATCGGCAAAATCCTTGCTGGGAGCCACGGTGCAGTCAGCCCAGTGAACGGAGCGCCGAGCGAAGAAGCCTCTGATGCGAGTGTCTAACCACATGCGGTGCGCCCCGCGTGCGCGAAGGTCGCTGTAGAAGTCAGGAGAAGTATAGAGAGAGTTCCCCGAAAGAAGGATCTGAGGCACGGGCGATTTACGGAGGGCGAAATTGCCGGCCGAGAGCAACACATCCGCACCGGTTTTCCGGATGATGCCGGGCAGGAAGGCTTGTTCCCAACAGAAGCGTGCTGCGGCGCCAGCCGGAACTTCCACTTCAACGAAAAGAATGTTGGACGGACTGCCAAGCTCTTTCCTTAGTTGCGGACTGATGGCCAGCGTCGCTCGCAGCTCCGGGCGTCCCGAGAATTGCGGAACGATGTTGCGCACATAGGTTAACCCGCTCCCAGCGCTGGCGGCGAGACAGTTAAGGAAAAGATGCATCATCGACCGAGCTGACGAAGCAAAAAAAACTATCGGAAATTGCCGCAATTATAGATCAAGGTTTTGCGAACTCTTTGGCTTGTTCCTTCCAGGCATCAGCCTTGGCAACCTCGAACTGGTTACCTGGACTGGAAGTGCCGACGGCCTCGAAATCGAGTGAATGCGGTAGAAGCGTTTGCGGTTGTGGCGGATTGCGGCGGCGTACCTCACTTGCCAGCTTCCCACTACCCCCAGAATCAGGCGATTATTTGTTGGTGATCACCGTGTGCTCAAATCCCCTTTGTATGCAGGCATCAGCCTATGGGAGTTTTGCGTAACGTGGCTGCGTCAACGTTGGGAGACGCAACGACTTACTCCTCCGTGGACAGGGCACTCCTACAGTTCCTGGTCTGCCCCAGAGATCATCAAGTCCTCGAGCAACGAAACCAGCATTTGCTTTGCCCCAGCGGTCACCGTTATCCGATTGTCGAAGGAATTCCCATTCTTCTGCTTTCGGAAACGCCTCAAACCCATGTTGAAGGCACTCGTTCTCTCCAAGCCGGCGCCTTATGCGAATCCATGCCCGCACGGCTTCCCAGCCCGCCGCCGGGAGAGATCGATCCGTTTGTGCAACACATTATTGCCGCGACGAATGGCTTGTTGTATATCCGGCTGGTGGGCAAACTCACCGACTATCCGATTCCATATCTCCGACTTCCGCCCGGGGGCGGCAAGCTGTTTCTGGAGATCGGATGCAACTGGGGCCGGTGGTGCGTTGCCGCTGCCCGGCTGGGCTATCGGGTTGTAGGAATAGACCCGTCACTGAAAGGGATCCGCGCGGCTCGGCACGTAGCGCAGCAGCTTGGGATAGAGGCGCACTATGTGGTTGGGGATGGCCGCTATTTGCCCTTTGCTAACGATACCTTCGATCAAATGTTTTCCTACAGCGTTCTGCAGCATCTTTCCAAGGAGAATACCCGCTTCACATTGCGCGAGTCCGCGCGGGTGTTGCACTCCGCCGGGGGCTTTCTTGTGCAGATGCCGAATTGCTTTGGCATTCGCTGTCTTTACCATCAAGCCCGCAGAGGATTCCACGAAGGCGGCGACTTCGACGTGCGCTACTGGACTCCCAGGGAGCTGGCCGCGACTTTCCACGCGACGTTCGGATCTGCCCGAGTCTTTGTGGATGGTTTTTTTTCGCTCAACGCACAAATCAGCGATGTACATCTGCTTCCGTGGAAATATCGCGCCGTGGTCTACGCTTCCGAGACACTGCGCAGAATCAGCAACCTATTCTCTCCCCTAACCTATGTGGCAGATAGTCTGTACATCGAGGGCACGGTCAGGCGCCAAGTCCGTGGGTCCATGCCTGCGGGGCGCTCGGTTTGACGGTCACGACCGAGGTTGTGGCAAGAATATCGACCAGAACAAATGCCAGCGCCCAGAAAAAAACACACAGATAATAGCCGGGTGCAAAGAGCCAATCTTCAAAGGCGGCGTGGACTAAGCCCGCCGCTAGAACCCCTGCCAACGGAATTGCAGGAGAACCAGCAAGTCCGGTCCGGCGTCCTTGCCCGAGGGCGCGGCCTACATTCATAGCAATCAGGATGACCAGCACCAAAAATGGGATATCTCCGACAAATCCGACCCATTCGGTGATCGCCAGGTAACTGTTGCCGTGCTCCCGCGTGGCCTCACGGAGTGATTCGAAGGTTTCCGGTCTCTGCACGACCTCGCTGCTGGTGGGACTGGTTCCAAACCCACTGCCCAGCCACGGGTGTTCTTGAATGGCGGAAAAGGTCTCATCCCAAATGGGCCTGCGGGACGCGAGAACCCCAGCCTCCCGCCGCCCTTTGTATACGAAGACGGATGTGAGTGAATCCGAAGGCTGCTGGTGTAAGGGCGCAACCGCGGCTACGAGTGCGGCCAGCAACAGAGCAAGTCCCACCCCCTTTAACAGCAGCCCGTAACGGCGCAGAGCAACACACATCAAAATGCTGGAAACCGCCGCCGCTGCAATACCAGCGCGGGCATAGCTGCCAAAGAGCAAGAGTAGCGCGAGCGCAAAGGCGAAGGTGCGCCGCCGAGTGCCTGGCTGTTCACTCGCCAGGATTCCCCACAGCAGGATTGGCGCTGCGACTACACCCATCACCGCGCCCAAGGAGTTTGGGTTGCCGAAAATTTCGGAGTGAAAGATTAAATAAGAGATTGCGCTGATGTAAACGAGCAACTCGGATCCGAGCAGTAACTTCGAGAAAAAACTTCTCTCTCTTCCGATCACCGCCACGCGCGCGCCGGATGAACCGTAGAGGAAAAGGAGCAGAAAGCTTACCGCCTTAGAAAACGCCAGGCTGGGATAGGCTGACACAGCTGCGGATACCAGGGCTGCCACGACGCAAAAGAGCGCCACCAGATGGAATATTGCGAAGGACTGCCTCTCATCTCGCGTGTAAACCACCAGACCAGCAAGCGCACCCACGGCCAGAACCAGCCATCGCCCGGAAGTCCACGCCCCATTGAACGGCAGCGCCATCCCGGCCCAGAGGAACGTTGCCAGCAGGAGTGGAAAAAATCGCGTCCGGTACTTCCAAACCGCCGCCAGTAGAATCTGTGCAAACAGCAATGTCGCAAGCTGATCCGAACTGCTGAAATATGCTGGATGGAAAGCCGCGGCGTATGCGGCGAACAGGCAACATATCGCGATCATGGCCGGCAGAAAGTATTTGGACAAGCGGTCACTCACGCTGCGCTCCTCCCGTACAGTTGCACGGCGTTCGCCATGCCGGCCGCCCACGCTTCGGGAGAATATTGCTGGATCCGTTCCGTGCTGTGCTGGCCCATAAGCAATCGGAGTTCAGTGTCACGGGCAAGAGCCTCCATCGCGCAAGCGAGTTGCCCGGCGTCACCGGCGGAAACCACGCAACCGTTCCAGCCGCTCTCGACCAAGTCGGCTACACAGCCCGCGGCGTCCGAGGAAATGACGGGCAGACCGCACGCCATGGCCTCATTCACGACCAAGCCCCAGGTATCCGTGTGTGTCGGAAAGACCAAGGCGTCTGCGAGTGCATAGTAGGCCGGTAAGTTTTCGCGCTGGGCGAAGCCGGCAAAGTGAATCGAGCCTGAATTGATGGCGGCAGCACGCTGTTCAAGCGCGGATCGCGCGACACCATCTCCGACAAACACCAGCCCTATTTCATTCCTGATCGATGGCGCCAGTGCTTCATAGGCATCGAGAAGGTCAAACACGCCTTTTTCGTGCACCAGGCGGCCGACGAAGAGAAAAAAACGGGCGGGTAAGCGCAGAGCTTGACGATGCGCGGCTGCGTCGCGGCGAATCCTGTCGGCTCGCTGCGCAAAGAACTGCGTGTCGACCGCGTTCGGGGCGGTGGAAATCATATTTTCCGGCACGCCGTACTTCTTCAAGTACGAGAGCGCAGACTTTCCCGGAACCACGAATGCGTCACAACCGCGGAGAAATCTTGTTTTCAGGGATTCTATCAAAGCGTGGCCGCTGCGGAGGTCTCTGCTTGTGCTTTCCGCCCACAGACTGAAAGGTACGCGATTTCGGCGGGCCCAGGACATGGACTGCCAAGAGGCCACGTAATTGTAGCCACCGCAGACGATGAAATCGGGCGCCGCTCGCCGCAACGCCGCCTCCATTCCCCAGTTAAGCAAAAGGCTGTGTCGGCCAGATCTTTTTCTCCAGGAGGGAAGCACCTGATATGGAAAACGAATTTCATCTTTGTAAACCAGCCATTGGCGCTGGGTG
>Ga0207003_1176_pt1 | contig 11791 bp, 7 predicted proteins | sample Alteio_BWMinCont_89_FD_153474 | JGI IMG/M metagenome (GOLD analysis project Ga0207003, IMG submission 153474) | Enriched cells from forest soil in Barre Woods Harvard Forest LTER site, Petersham, Massachusetts, United States -... | ecosystem: Environmental > Terrestrial > Soil > Temperate forest >...
GAAATCAGCTTCCATGTCTTGCCGCTATCGTGGGTTCGGTAGATATAAGGATGCAGGTCATCGATGCGAAAGCGGCTTACGGACGCGTATGCGGATTGGTCGTCGAAATGGGAAGCCTCGATCTGCGTCACCTTGCTCCATGCGGTCAATTCCGGCGGTGTAATGTTGCTCCAATTCTTTCCGCCGTCTCGCGTGATCCAGACCAAGCCGTCGTCGGTCCCCGCCCATAGACTGTTTACGTCTTTGAACGACGGAGCGAGCGCATAAATTACTCCTCGTTGCTTCCCCGCATCGGGATTCTTATCGGCAACGGTGCCCACGCTTGGTGGTACACCCGGATTCTCCCGCGTGAGATCAGGGCTGATGGTTTGCCATGACTGCCCGCCATCCGTGGTCTTGAACAGCACGTTCGAGGAGAAATAAAGAATGTGAGGATCGATCGGCGAGAACAGGGTAGGCTCCGTGCGATCGGTTCGGTACTTTCCACCGAGCACGGGGATGGGCGTTACGTTCTGCACCTGCCCGGTAGACCAGTGATATTTCGAAACCTCGTTCCTGCCGCCGCCGTAAGTAATGTCGGGATCGAGTGGGTCAGGCGCGACGTAACCGTACTCGATTGTCGCAACGGGACGCCAGTCGCGGAGGGTGATTTCGCCGTCGTTGCCACGGCTCGAAATGCATACTGAACCGCTCTCCTGCTGTCCAGCGCAAACCTGATAGGGAAAAGTATTGGTGACGGCAACATGGAAAAGCTGTGCCGTAGGCTGGTTGTACCACGAACTCCATGTCTCGCCGCCATTCACGGTAACGATTGCACCCTGATCGCTGACCACAAGAATAATGTGTGGGTCATTGGGATTGATCCAGAGGTTCTGATAATCATCGCCGCCAGGTGAGCCGCGAAGGCTCGTCCAGGTTTTGCCACCATCGATAGATCGCACGGTCACAATACTGACGCTGTACACCAAGTCGGGATTCTTGGGATCCACCTTGGGCACGGGAAGATCGCCGCCGCCGATGCGCATGGCGGGACGCGGATCAGGTGTAGCCACGTGCCAGTTTTCACCGGCGTCATCGGAGCGGTACAAGCCCAGACCCTTGCCGGAGCCGTATTCTCCGTGTTCGGTCGTAGCCACAGTCGCATAGAGCCGGCTGGGCTGACTGGCCGCGATCGCCACATTGATTTGGGTTAGATTGTTCGGCAGGCCCCTGGTCAACGGAAGCCAGGTATTGCCACCGTCGCTGGATTTGAAAAGGCCTCCGCCGGTTCCTTGAAACTGGTTGTTGTCCTCCCACGGTCCCTCGCGGACTTCCCACAGAGACGCATAAAGCACATCAGGATTCGAAGGATCCATTTCAATGTCGGAGCCACCGGTGTTCTCGTCGACGGAAAGGACATTCAGCCAGGTCTTCCCACCGTCGGTCGAGCGAAAGATGCCGCGTTCTTCGTTTGGACCGTAGGGATGTCCGAGCACTGCGGCAAACAACCGATTCGGGTCGCGCCGGTCGACTACGAGCGCGGGAATCTGTTGTCCGTCACGCAATCCGAGATGGGTCCACGTCTTGCCCGCATCTGTTGATTTGTAGATTCCATTGCCAACTGAGAGGTCAGGACGGTGCAGCCCTTCACCGCTCGCGACATAAATAATATTGGGATCCGATGGAGCTACTGCGATCGCGCCGATTGACTGCGTGGGCTGTTGATCAAAAATGGGTGTCCAGATGCGGCCATAGTCGTCGGACTTCCACACGCCACCATTGACCGCACCGATGTAAAAAAGATTGGGCTGGCCTGGTACGCCGGTGGCTGCTCGGGTCCGGCCGCCACGGAAAGGCCCGATCATGCGCCAGCGCATTTCCTGATACATGCTCTCCGGAAACTGCTGTGCCTGGCTAACGGCGAGGGGCAAGAGGCTGACGCTAGCGAATAAAATCAGGACGCGACGCAATAATTGAATCACACAGCCCTCCGATTGAAATGTCCAAATGGGAAAGCATAAATCAAAGTGAGGCTCTGGAGAATGACTAGTTGTTGTCCTAGGAAAGATCCGCCTCGTCTTCGCGACGTTGCTTCTGAATATCGATTCCGAGTTGCTCCGCTTTCTTGTAGAGATGACTGCGCTCCAGGCCCAGTGATTTGGCTGCATTGGTGATGTGGTAGTTGCTCCGCTTAAGCTCGGCGAGAATCATTTCCCGCTCGAAGCTCTGCACGCGCTCGGCCAAATTTCCGGAGCTTGTTCCTGAGGATAGGAGAACGGTAGAAGTGGAAGGCAGCGCGGAGCGAACCGTCTCCAGCGTTACCTCGCCTTCGGTTGCCAACAGCATCAACCGCTCCACAACGTTTCGCAGTTCGCGCACGTTGCCCGGCCACGGATAGTCCGCCAGCGCTCCAATCGTGTCTGGAGAGAAGGGGATCGGCTTCCAACTATTTTGAGCACAGACCTGCCGGGCAAAGTGTTCCACCAGGGCCGGAATGTCCTGCCGGCGTTCGCGTAGAGGAGGCAGGGCCAATGGGAACACATACACGCGGTGAAAAAGGTCCTGACGAAATTTACCCTCGCGCACCAGACTCTCCAAGTTTCTATGGGTTGCGACCAGAACGCGCACGTCCACGGAAATGGGTTTGTCCCCGCCGACGCGCTCCACTTCACCTTCCTCGAGCACTCGCAGCAGCTTGGCTTGCATGGATAGAGGCATATCGCCGATTTCGTCCAGGAAGATTGAGCCGTGTTCCGCTTGTTCGAACTTTCCAGCATGACGTGAGGCAGCTCCGGTAAACGATCCCTTCTCGTGTCCGAAGAGTTCCGACTCAATCAGTTCAGCCGGGACCGCTGCGCAGTTTAGAGTGACGAAAGGGCCCGAGGATCGCGGGCTGCGCTCATGCAGGGTGCGGGCAACCAGCTCTTTTCCAGTGCCGGTTTCTCCCAGAATGCAAACTCGCGACTCGCTTGCCGCTACGCGCTCTACCTGGGCCATGACTTTGCGCATGACCTCGGAAGTCCACACGATTTCGTGCTTTCCCAGCCGTTGTCGAAGCTGCTGGTTTTCCGATTCCAGACGTCGGAGCTTGAGCACATTCTCCACGGTAAGCAGCAGCTTATCCGTCGAGACCGGTTTCTCCAGAAAGTCGAGAGCCCCAAGCCGGGTGGCGCGTACTGCCATTTCAATGTGAGCCTGGCCCGACATCATGACCACCGGAGTTGTGATTCCTTGCGACTTGAGATCTTCCAGAAAAGAAAGACCGTCCTTGCCGGGCATGACCACGTCGGAGAAGATCAAGTCAAAGTTCTGCGTCCTGGCAAATTCGAGTGCCTTCAGAGCATTGTCGCAAACCGTGACTTCGTGGCCCGCCAGACGAAAGGCGCGTGAAAGCGAGGCCAGGGTGTTGGGCTCGTCATCCACGATCAGGAGATTCGCTTTCTGCGCCACTAATTGCTCCTCGCAGTCGCGCCGAGCGACTGATCGGTTGCTTGCAGCTTGTCCGCATTGTGGGGTAGTTCAATCACGAATGTCGTGCCGCAGCCCGATTCGCTTCGAACACTGATTCTCCCCCAGTGATCGCTGATCACCGACTGCACAATTGCGAGCCCAAGCCCCGTCCCATGCGGCTTGCTGGTGTAATAAGGAGTGAACAAGCGCTCGCACTCTTCTGGCGTGAGCCCGGTTCCAGTATCCGAGATTTCGACGTAGCTAAGATCGCCGACCTGACGTGTACGAAGCGTGAGTGTGCCGCCCCGTGGCATTGCATCCATCGCGTTCAGAACCAGATTTGAGAGTGCACGGTGCAACAAGTCGGGGTCGGCGGCGACTGGTTCCATGGGTTCGGCCAATTCCAGTTTACATTCAATGGGCGCACGTTCCGGCGCGTGGAGTTGCGCCTGAAACAACTGGCTTACGTTTTGCGCAAGGTCGTTGAGTTGTATTTGCTGGAACTGTGGTTGAGGCATCCTGGAGAACTCGCTGAACCGCGAGATGATGGCCTTGAGATTCGCGATCTCGGCCAGCAACGTGGAAGAGCTTTCCTGAAAAATCTCTTCGAACTGTTGGGGATTCTGCTGCCGTGCCCGCAGCAGGTTCTCGACGGTCAATTGCAGCGGGAAAAGAGGGTTCTTCAATTCGTGCGCCAGGCGGCGAGCCAACTCGCGCCAGGCGGCAACGCGTTCCGCCTGCACCAGATGCTCCTTTTGGTCCAGCAATTCGCGGGTCATGCGGTTGAACGTTTCTGCCAACTCACCGAGTTCGTCTGAAGAAGTGATGGCTACTTGTGTGTTCCAGTTGCCGGAGGCGACTTCCCGCGCAGCCCGGGCAAGTTGTTCCACCGGGTGCGTGACTCGGGCCGAGGCCCATCCACTGAGCAGGATGGCCAGCACGATGCCCGCACCTCCACACAACAGTGCCGCCGAGCGGATCTGCTGGCGAAGCTCAACGTAAGGACGACGTGAGTTGCCAATCAGCAGGACGCCGAGCAAGTGGTTGTCCCGTCCGGCGAGCGGGATGGCGTCGATGGTTTCATCATCGGTAGCATTGGCAGACCAATGCACTAGTGTCGTAGTCTCCCGTTGCTGTTGCTGAAGCTGTTGAACGATTGGCGCGATTCCGCTTGGTTGCTGGACTGTTCCGGACATGTCAATCAAGAATTGGGGAGAAAAACCATTTCCCAGATTTTGGTAAAACATTGCTCGCATGCCCACCGGAAGCTCAAGGCTGGCAAGAAAGTTCTTATCAATCCGGCGGCCACCGATCACGAAGAGCGACTTGTCCCCCAGGTTTACCTCTCTCACCGCAAACAATCCCAATGCCGCGCTGTCCGGCAGTTCCTCCAATTTCAAGAAGGCATCTTTGGGAATGGATATTAGGCTGAGAGTTTCCTTATAGCCGAACTTGGCTGCCCATTGAGCGGACGAAATGATGGTGGACTGACTGTCGATGAACTCCAGAAAATCCAGCTGCTGACTCTCAGCCATCGTCCTTGCTCCATTGAGATATGCGCCATAATCAGGCGACCCGCGGCTCAACGCGAGAGCCATGCGAGTAGTAGCTTCGCTCGCGGCAACGGTTTCCACACGATGCGCAACTTCTTCACCTCGACGATTAAACTCACGGCGGAATTGCGCGACCAAAGCGGCAGTGCTTTCTTCATTTGCTTTTTCAAAGGCTTGGCGCGTTAGCGACGAAATACTCCAGGCAACTGCCGCTACCGATACTAGGACCGTGAGCGCGAACACAGCGAGCAGTTTGCGCCGGAAAATCATGGTTTCTCCGCCAGCCAGACGTTAGGCAAACGCCAGCTCCCGTCGCGGGGCGTCCTCCAGTTCTTCACGGGGCCAGCGACCCCATATGCCGCCCGCACATGCAGCAAGGGAATCACGCGTTGCGATTGCAGCAACTTGCTCTCCGCGCTGTACAGATCGTCAATGGAACTGGACGTGAACTTGGGCGGCGAAAGCCCCAGGCTCGCGCTCATTTCAGTGAGAGCGATCTGAGCGTCGAGCGAGATTAGTGGAACGCGAACGATCCGCACATCCGCCGAACTTGCAGCTGTGATCTGCATCCCCAGCCCGGCATCGCGAGCATTGAGCACGATCCTTTCGGCAATCACGCGTGTCGTGGGATCAGCCGGGTCGTAGCCCAGAGTCCACGAAGTCGTATGCGGAATCTCGCTGCGCACCTGCCGCGCAAGGTCCAAGTTAACCGATGCCGGAAAAAGAAAGCCATAGCCCGTAATCCAATTCGGCAAGAGTCCGCCAGCAGGCTCCCCCGCAAGCTGCAAGACCACCGTGTTGAGCAGATCACGATCAACGCTGAGAGCAAGTGCTTGACGTTGTCGCCCATCCGCCGGCGACAGCGGGTCGCGGCCAAAGACCAATGCGATTAGTTCTACTGGAGCTGAACTCTCCACGTGGCGGCCTTCCGCAATCCCACGTCGCGCTTGTTCCGGCGCGACTTCTATCAGGTGTGCCTTACCGAGATCGAAGGAGATCATTTGCTCACGAAAACTCTTTCCCATCGTAATTTCAATCGCATCCAGAAATGATCGACCGTTCCAATAGTCATCGCGGGCTACCAGCAAAAGCTTCTTTCCAGGATCCCATCGGGAGACGGAAAAGGGGCCAGTGCCGGAAACCATTCCACCCTCGCGTTTGACGATGCTGTTGCGCCTCAAAGTCAGCTCGGCCGGAAGATTGGGAGCGGGGGCGTCCCGCTCAATGATGACAGCTTCTCCTTCGGAGAATACCTTCCAGTTTGGATTTGTTCTTCGCAGGGAAGTGGCGACCGCGTCCGGAGTAACTGGGGTGCCGTCCTGGAAAGTGACTCCGTGCCGCAGGAAGAACTGCCAACGCTGGTTTCCAGATTCAGCCTGCCAGGAACTCGCCAATGCCGGTTCTGGTTTGCCCTGATCGTCTAGTGAAGCCAGGGTGTCAAACATCAGAGCAAAAAGATTGCGCGTTTCGAGCGAGATCGACTGACTGGAATCGCCAGGGTCGAGAGACGCGGGCGCAGCCCGCATTTCGACATGCAGAGTCCCGCCGTAGTGCGGCCGCGTGGCGGCGCTGACGCTGAGAACGCACAGCAGGCTACTGCCCGCAAGTAATGGAAAGCCGGTAAGCCTCATATCTCCCCGTGTCCGAATTTTGTGAAACTGCGATGGCGCCGGTTCCGTCCGAATCAGTCAAAGTGCAGTGATACCGCCATTGAACGCCGCCGGTTGGCTCACCGCGGCGGGTTCGCGGTCAGCAATTTCGAAAGCGCGCACGGCTTCGCCAGCGTCATCTCCGTTGCCAGTCGCCAGGACTTGCCAGCCCAGTCCGCAACCGCTTCGCACACTCGCGATATCACTGCCCCAGTCCAGTTTGGTCGCGACTTGGTCCGAGACGCCATCCAGCAAGTGAACCTGACCGTCGACAGTTGCAAAAATCCAGAGCTTGTACTTCTCTCTTGGCAGCATAGCAGCCGAATAAAATGTTCTCACTGTGGTTTGCTTGTCAATACCAGGCGAAAGCGCTCCCGTAAAGAAGTTTCTTGTGGGAGCGAAAAACGTGCTTAGACTGGGTTCGTCCGTCCTCAATGGCCAGGGATCATCGCTTTCAAAGCAGTTGACTGCCATTGGAGTGGTCGCCGTGCTCCGGCAGAAAATCCCCGGCAAATACGCATCGAACAGGTGATCCTTCCGCAAGGCCAATCGGCCCCGCAGATCGCGAGGCCACGGGTGTGAGTGCGACAGGGGCAGCGACTGTTCCTGCTGCCAACGGCTATCCTGAAATTTGGCGAGCACTACGCTTTCTGGTTCAAGAACAATCAAGTGTTGCGGACTGCCATTCACCAGCGCAACATCCAGAATGCGCTTCTCGTCCGTCCACAGCAGCGTCTTGTGAATCGTGAGCGCCGCCGCCGAGCGCTCCGTCGCGGCCAGACCCGACCTTGGTGCCGTAACAATGACGACGGATGCCTCGTTGTTTCCCTGCTGGATCTCACCCACCCACACGTAATTTTGCAGATTCTCAGAGAAGGTAATCTTCACCGCAGCAGCCGCTTGATCAGCGCTGACAAATCGAACGCCAAGCTCCGCAAGCTCTGTGACCAGCCCTCGACGAATCTCTTCAACGTCTGTGCGAGAGAGAGAAGATCGGTTCACCACGTCCAGAGCAACCGCTCCCGGGCCCGTAGCCGCTGCAATTTTTCTTGCCAGTTGGTTTTCGGCCGCGCGCCAGTCACTCGCTCGGATCATCGGCGCGTGCAACAGCAGGACAAGAAAGCAGGCAACACCTAGCAACCATGATGACGAAGCACGCATGCAAGGGATGCGCGCATTATAAACCGCATTGTCGCTGGAGCTTGGCATATGGCCCTGTACTGTTTGTAGACACCGATTGGTGAAAATGCAGCGCGGGCATGCTGCGCTGCCAGATGCCAGCGCACGATACTACTTCGGCTGCTGCTCTTCCGGTTCTTCCGCCTGACTGGCGTGGTTGGCCACGCTCATGCTGCGAAGCACGTCATTGGCGAAGAAGAACTTTCCGTCTGCAGGCACCATCATGATTTGCAGCTTGTCGGAGAGCCGTTCCGCCACGATCTTGTTAATCAGCAGCGGGTTCTGCTTCAGAATCGCGCCTTCGCTCTGCAATCGTACCGCGTCCGCCGCGGCGGTCACGCGGATGCGGTCCGCCTCCGCTTCAGCTAGCAACTTGCGCCTCTCCATCTCGGCCTTGCTATCGATCACCTTGGCCTCAGCCTGTGCCTCGGCACCCTTGACAGTGGTTTCCTTGCGAGCTTCGGCTTCCAGTTTCGATTGCTCAATCTGCTTCTGTTTGAGTGGCAACGTGTATTGCATGGCGTCGGCCTCACTTTTTGCCTGCAACACACGCACCTGGGCTTCTCCCTCCGCCTGCTTAACCTGCTGGGCCTTTGTAGCCTCGGCTTCGAGTTCCGAGATCCTGACCTGTTTCTGCTGGATGTCGGTCTGCACCGCCATCCGGTCGCTCTCTTGTTCCTTGAGCAAGAGACTCTCCAACCCCTTCGCATACTCCGGCGGCAGTTGGATATCGCGCAGCATCACCTCTTTCACAATAATTCCGTCCGCAGCCAATTGCTGCGTGATCACGTCCGACGCGCGCTTGCGCACTTCTTCACGCTTCGCCGCAAACACGTCCCGAACAGTGTAGTTGGGCACAAGTTCACGCCAAGCGCTCGCTACTACCGCAGGCACGATTTCTTTTTCCACCGGCTGCGGCAAGTTGCTCTGAATGTAGTCCAGATGCTTGGGATCGAGGCGGTAGCGCACTGTGATGGACAAGCCAAGAGTGAGCCCCTCTTTCGCCTGCACATTCAACGGTTCTGATTTTGTGCCTTTGCCAGAGCCGGCATTGCCCGCGTTCTCCAAAGTGCCCGTAGTGAACAACTGGTCGCGGGTGTCGAAGAGGACAACGTTCTCCGCGAGCGGGACTAGAAAGTGCGCTCCCGGATAGAGCGTTCCGGGCAAAGTCCCGCTGGATTGGCTAACCCGAACTCCCGCCATGCCGCTGGGCACAACCACAATGCCAAGCGCCAACAGAATCGGCCCCCAAGCCATGAGAACCAGCGCCAGCGAGCTTCGCCATCGCATCTGTGGCACCGGCGGCAGCGGTCCCCCACCGGCCACAGCGAGCGCCTGCCGGTATTTCACTTCAAGGTAAATGTCGTAAGCCAGAATTCCAGCGGCGACCGCGATCATCCCAATGCCGCTCAGCATGAGCAAATACTTCAAGAACACCATACATCCTCCTCGCGCGCGTCAGCGCTCTTGCCCAGATTTGACCTGCACAGCCTGTCGGGCAAAGAACAGGCCGAACACTTTTCCGAAAATCCACTCTTCCACTAGGATTGCGACCGCCAACGAGAACGCCATCCCTGCGGTCACGGTGATTGCTGTCATTACAGTTTGCATTGCGTCCTCCCGTGTGCGCCTGCGCCAAAGCAAATAGCAGCCTGCGGACCAATGTCTATATTGTTGATGGTGAGCGATTTAGCGACGCGAGATTTGTGGGCGAGGGTGTCCGGCGTCAGACACTGTGTGAGATTGACTACACGCCACTTTGGGAGGGCGGGGTTCAGATGAGCCGGGCCCAGAAGACTGTGCCCAGTTCGTTTGCTTAGGGAACCGCTGACGCTGCGAATGCGCGGACCGGACGCACTTCTTCGACCACTGGCTCAGTCAGTTCTCGTATATAGAACGCAACCGCCGTCGCGCGCTGCCAAAACCGCATAGCGAGAAGCAGAAGCAAGGTCGCCTCGCCGATGATGAACGCACCCACGACGCTGCTAGGCGGGACAATGGCATACCACAGCAAGATTCCAGCCACCAGAATGGCCAAGGCCACGACTGCGATCACCACGTAGCTGCCCAACAGACGTCCAAGATTGCGCCGTGTCTTGCGGAATCCGGCGGCAACAGATTTGCGCACTGCAGGTTCGTCTCGAAGGACCACGTCGGTCTGCGCAAGGTCGAACCACATGCGGATGACCGTCATCGCCAGAAAAATGATTCCTGTTCCTACCAGGTGGACGAAAAACGGTAGTCTTTCATTAGAAGTCTTGTCTGCGGCTGTGACCAGCGCGTTGAGCGCTCCGAATAAAATGCCGGCAATAACACCGGCGATAACGGTAAAGAATAGAAACAGGCGTACGAATCGCCAAATGTTCCGCCCGCACGCGCGATAGAACTCATCGCGAGGAAGCCTGTGGTCGGAGGCATACCCGAGCAGCACGCCGGGCATAAACAGCAAACTCGCGAGAAAGAATACAACGGCGAACATCATCGCAGGATGTGTCGCGCCAGGAAGCGTCCCGAATTCGGGGCGCGCCAGAAGTTCGGTGAATACTTCCAAGTTGAATCCATGAAGTAGTTTGTCGGACTGGAGGCTGTGGTCGAGAATGGCACGTGCGCTATCGCGGAAGGCCGTCGCTCCGAAATGGGCAAATGCCAAGTTGAGCACGTAAAACCACACAACGTAACGCTTGTTGCGGCCTGCGATCCCAGCACCCACGGAAACCAGATTTGTGTTCTCACTCATTAAGTTGTCCTCTTATACCAGCCACCAGGCCAGGAACTGTGCGCAGAACTGGCAGAGGCAGGTCCAGTAGTTTGTCAGTTTGCGGGCTGGCGCCAGGTTCTCTTCCGCGGTTCGGCTGTTGTTGAAGTCGTTCCGATCGAAGTGAATCTTGTGGTCGGGATCGATCTCGACCGATTCTATTTTTGCCTTCTTCTGGTATGTGTATCTTACCCAGCGGTCTTGCCCATTCCAGTGCTCGCGGACCTTGCTGCCGTTATCGAACCTGATCTCGACATCGATCGGGATGATGAACTCCCCTTTGCGGCGAATCCAAACATTGTCGATATATTCCGTCTCGCCTTTTTTCTCTTTCAGGTTTTCTTTGTACCAATCCACCGGCGTCGAATCAACCTTCAGCACTTCATAGTCGAGCACTTGGGTTCCGTAGACCGCCTGATCGAAGTACCAGCGCAGGTTCTTGCCGGAAACTTCTTCGATGGTTTTCAGGAAATCTTCCTTGGTGGGATGGGTGAACCGGTAGCGCGTGAAATACACCCGCATCGCTTGCCGCATGGTGTCTTCGCCGATCACGCCTTCAAGGGTGAGCAGTATCAGTGCCGTCTTGCCGTACGTGATTGCGCCATAGGAGTTGTTATCCGCATACTGCCAGCCGTTGCGGGCCATGGGATCAAGATCGGCTACGCCTACATAGTAGAGCCTGGCTTGGTCGGTTTCTGATGCCGTGATTCCCCAGAGATTGAGAACCGAACCAGTGGCGCCAAACATCGAATCCATGACCTTGATCTGGGTGTACTGGTTGATGCCCTCGTCCATCCAGGCGTCTTCAAATTCGTTGGTGGCCACCATGCCGTACCAGTATTGATGGCCGAATTCGTGTTCGATGGTTTCCGCAGAGCCCCCGTGAAAGCCTTCTGGCTCCCACCAATCGGTTCCTCCCGTGATGAAAGTTGGATATTCCATGCCAAAGGCTGGCGAGCCCGGGTCCACATCCACCAGGGTGAGCGTTTTATAAGGATACGGTCCGTACCAGCGATCAAAGCGGTCCATGCTGTCTTTGAGAGCACGAACCTGCCGCGCCAACTGACTCCAGTGCGCGGGCTGCATCAGAATCCGCAACTTCACCGGGCCCATGCTTCCCTGAAAGACGTCGTCATGGATCATGTAATGCGGGCTCGCGGTCCACGCGAAATCGTGAATATCTTCACCGTGGTAGGCGACGGTCTTGGTGCCGTCGGCATTATTTG
>Ga0207003_1179_pt1 | contig 11615 bp, 12 predicted proteins | sample Alteio_BWMinCont_89_FD_153474 | JGI IMG/M metagenome (GOLD analysis project Ga0207003, IMG submission 153474) | Enriched cells from forest soil in Barre Woods Harvard Forest LTER site, Petersham, Massachusetts, United States -... | ecosystem: Environmental > Terrestrial > Soil > Temperate forest >...
GATGTATCTAGTCCGGCCGCCATTACGGAACTGTTTGACAAAGCGATACAACAATACGGCAAAATCGATGTAGTCATCGCAAATGCCGGGATTGAATTGGTTCACAAACCGGTTTTGGAATCCACAGAAGCAGACTTTGATAAGGTTTTCAATCTTAACGTAAAAGGAACATTTTTCGTCATGAAAAATGCGGCCCGGTGTCTGCCTGATGGTGGAAAACTAATCGTCATATCCTCAACAATGAGCATACATCCGGAATTTGGCGCAGCAATATACGCATCCAGCAAAGCCGCATCCAAACTATTTGTAGAAGTTTTGGCAAAAGAACTTGGACCACGCCAGATTTCGGTAAATACGATCATGCCTGGCATTATAGACAATGCTGGCGTTATCAAAGATTATCCAGCAGAAGCCAAAAAAACTGTGATTGAAGGCAGTCCATTCCGCAGATTGGGAACAGTGGAAGATGTGGCTACCGTTGTGGTATTCCTTGCTTCCAAAGAAGGTGCTTACATTCACGGACATCATTTGAGCGTAAATGGTGGCTCTATGTTTTAACATTAAAGAAATGAAAAATGAAATCTGTAGATAATAAAGTTATTTTGGTTACAGGCGCTTCCAAAGGGATTGGTACTAAAATAGCCGAATCTGTTGCCAGAGAAGGTGCAAAGGTAATTGTAAACTTTTCAAGCAGCCAGCAAGCCGCTGAGGCTGTATTGGCAAAGATAAAATCCATTGGCGGTGAAGCGATAGCCATAAAGGCTGATGTAAGCAAACCAGACCAGGTCGCCGCAATGTTTGACGAAGCGATTGCACATTTTGGCCGCATTGATGTATTGATCAATAATGCAGGAGCGGTCTTGTATAAACTGCTGAAAGATACTACCGACGAAGAGTTTACCAATCTGCTGGAAATAAATATCCGAGGAACATTTAATACCTTGCGTGAAGCGGCTACCAAGCTGGAAGATGGCGGAACCATCATAAATTTTTCTTCCAGTACCACACGCATGATGTTGCCTACATATGGTACGTATGTAGCGACAAAAGGAGCGGTTGAGCAGCTTACGAGGGTATTTGCAAAGGAAATCGGTACAAGAGGTATCAACGTAAATGCAGTATTGCCAGGTCCGACCAATACCGAATTATTCACAAAAGGAAAATCGGCGGAAGTGATTGCCAGGATGGCTTCTTTAAATGCTTTCAATAGAATTGGTGAACCAGAAGATATTGCAAAAGTGGTTGTGTTTTTGGCAAGTGATGATGCTAAGTGGATCAACGGCCAGATTATTGGGCTCAATGGAGGAATGGCTTAATAGCCGTTTTGAGTTTAACCGGGTCGGACGCCCAGCAGTGGCCGAGACTGTAAAATAAACTTTGTCATTGCTGCGGATAAAGGCTCCTATGCCAACAGGTTTCAACCAATTGCTTTTCTTGTATCGTTGCTGCAAGTCGTGGCTATAACCTTGGTCTCTCATCCAGGATGACAGAAAAACTATTCCTGGAGGGTTGGAATACAAAAGATGGTTCAGTTTGCTTCCTGTAACCGTACTCATAGTATGAATATACATACCGAAAACGGACCCGCTATTAGGAGAACTGCATCCAGGTGCCGATGAAATTGCAATGATTCTGGCGAAAAAGGAAGGGGTGCGTATCGGTCCTACGGGAGTAGAGGCACTAAACAGGTTAGGCTTGTGTACGCAGGTGCCGATGCGCGTGGTATACTTAACGGATGGATCTCCACGTAGGCTGAAGATCGGCAATCTCGAGGTACGATTTAAAGCGACATCTCATAAAAAACTGGCGATGATTGGGAAGATCAGTGCCTTGGTGATTCTGGCTTTGGATGAATTGAGCGTAAAATATATGGAGGCGACCCGAGAAGCCAAGATAAAGGACCTGTTGTTAGAGGAAGATCCGAAAAAGGTAAAGCACGATCTGGCACTGGCTTCAGTACGGGTGCATGATTATATTGTCAAACTCTTAAATTCAAAAGACGTATAGTTCTTGCCATGGACAAAGTGATCATTATACATGTGTGATCACGAAAACGTGATCAAAACAAAAAAATGATCAATGATCAATAAATAATGCAGAACGCCGTCCTCCAGTTGATAGAGAATGCCACGTGGGAAGTAAATATCACTTTTGTGCGGCACAAGGTAAAAATTTTATCAGATGTTGAATTTTGTCTAGGTTTGTACTCTCCACTCCGCTGATTCCTCCCATCCATCCATGTTATGTTTTTCCAACCAGAATTCATTTATGAAGAAAAAATTTATGGTATGGGAACATTTCTGCAAACCGGCATTATTACTGAGTTTAGTTTCGGCACGCCTACGGCGCGACTGAAAGGAATTTCCTTGAATGAATTTAAGACTAGCGTAGCAAGAACTGTCGTGGATAGTCCGGACAGCTTTGGTTGCGAAGATGAAGGCGGTGGTTATTGTAAGTGGAGATGGAAAAGAGAGACCAGGCAGATGCATCTGGTTCCCCTGTTGGCTCGTTATTACGCGGATTTTTATGGTAAGGACAGTAAGGATTTTGCAGCTTACTGTAAGCCTGTCATTAGCTTTTTGGGGGATGATCCATCGGATGAAGATCTGATTAACTGGGCAGAAGGGGAAGGGTTCGAAACCTTCTATCCGGCGGACGATTGGTACCGGATGGCAACAGTGAATGGGCACGAGATTAAAGTGAATATCTCTTTGATCTCATTGAGCTCAGAGGGCAAGGTTCTGGTTGAGGAAATGCAGCAGCATCTGTCCTTTTTTGAAAAAGCGTTGCGTTTCGTTTACGGGGATAACCCTCTTGGGAAATGCCTGACGGTTGACGTAGGGTGATTAAAATAAAAAGAGGTCCTGGAAAGGACCTCTTAAAAACTTAAACCCGGGAGCATACCCAAATAAATTCGGACAGCGGCAACCGGGAATTCGTAGTAAAGATACAGATTAAGTAAACTGAAACGCGTGCATTGTGGCTTATTCTGTTGTTCATTTTTTAAGGAAGTTCATTTATAATGAACATGGGATTAAAATGAACGAGAATAGGCAATTCGTGGATTATTAGTGAGATATCATTTCTGCCCTGGCTATCCTATTTCCGATGTAAGGAAGTTTGTAAAAAACCTTACAAATTGAGCACAAGTAACATATCAAAGTCAGTCACCGATCGGGTAAGAGATTCAAAACCGGGAACGATATTCTTCCCTGGTGACCTTTTGGAGATTGGTAGCCCTGAGGCTATTCATACCACCTTTTCCCGGTTAGTTGGAACCAAACAATTGATCCGCCTGGCTAAAGGTATCTACCTCAAGCCCAAAATGGATCCCGAGCTTGGACCCCTTAAGCCTTCGTTAGAGGACCTGGCCCGAACGGTTGCCGAACGGGACAAAGTAGTTATCCGGCCCACAGGGGCGTATGCATTAAATCGGCTAGGCTTGTCAACGCAGGTGCCTACCCGGGTTGTCTTTCTCACGAGTGGAAATCCGAAAAACATTAACGTGGGAAACTCCACGCTGGTTTTCCTAAAAACAACGCCGAAACAACTGGCGGTGGAACAAGAGAACATTTTCCTGGTGATTCAGGCATTGATCGCATTGGAAGATCAGGGAGAGGACGATGCGGTGATCGGTCGTTTGACGGAAGTTCTAGCCCGGGAAAAACTGGCGGATATTCGCGAGGCAGCAAAGCTATCTCCCCAAAGAGTGGCCCGAGTCCTGTACCGGCTAGCCGATAACATTGAAAACTATAATCATGATTGAATTCTTAAGCCTTCCGGAAGAAAGAAGGCGACAATATATCAGACAAGTGAACATTGAAACCGGTATAAGTGAAAAGTCGGCGGATCCTTCGCATAACAGGTTTGTAGCCTTCGCTGAAATCTGAGTTTGTTCATAAAATCGGCTTGTGCATGAATCATGAACGGCCTAAAAAAATAAACAGGAAAGCAGTCTATTTGGTATTTTCAACCTACTTCCACGCTTTGGTTTGAATTTTTCCTGGTTTTTCGGTGATGATCGCCGTTGTTTAGTTTTTTGCTTAAATCGAAGATGTAGGTGTATATCAGCAAAGAAGCAATTGGTGTTAATAATCAATAGTTTAGGATTAGTCGCAACTTTATTTCGGTTTGGTTTCTTTAGATTTGTTCATTATATTTGAGTGTTCATTTAAAATGAACGGTTTAAAATTGTGAACAAATATGACTTCTGAAGCTAAAATAGCGATTCAAGCAGTCGAGAAACTGAAAGACTACACGGGCTTGCCGGTAGAAATAGAGACGGCAGAAGCGGGAGCAGATTTTACCCTCCACATAGATAATACCGTCTTCCTTGCAACGGTCAAATCAGCTATTTCAAATGGCAACAAGTTATCCGTTTATTCCCGTTTATTGTCACATGCAAAAAAAGATCACTATCCTATACTTATCATTTCAGGTAATATACCGTTGGAGATAGCCAAAGAATACGCGGCAGATGGAGTCAATTACCTGGACGTTGCAGGCAATTGCCATATCCGATATAAGAATTTGGCGATCGTGATAGAAGGGAAGAAAAAGGAACGGGTTCTAAAGGTCAATCAGTCAAGGGCGTTTCAGGAGACCGGTGTCAAAATCATTTTTCAGCTGTTAAACAACCCCTCCAATTTAGAGTTGCCATATCGGAAGCTTGCCGAAATCGCCAATGTTTCACTGGGTTCTGTCGGTGGTGTTATGAAGGAACTAACTGACCTCGATTTTATTTTGGAAACGGGGAAAAGAAAGAAGCTAAAAAATATACCATCACTTCTTGACCGATGGGTCACCGCCTACCATGATGCGCTGAGACCCCGACTGCTATTAAAGAGGATGACCTATATAAGCGCGGAACAATATCGCACCTGGCAAAAATTGCCTATTCAGAAAGCAGGTGGAACTGTGCTTTGGGGAGGCGAGCCTGCTGCTGCTTTGTTGACCAATTATCTCTCCCCTGAAAAATTCACGCTTTATACGAATGGCTCATGGCAGGTACTAGTGCGGGATCTACAACTGTTGCCCGAAGATAATGGGAACATTGAAGTACTTGAGATGTTTTGGAATGAGCAAGACAAAAAGGAAGAAAAACATATTGTTCCCCCGTTGCTAATTTATGCCGATTTAATGGGTAGCCGCATTGGGAGGAACGTAGAAACAGCAAAACTGATACTGGAGAATGAGCTATCAAATATCGTCGAAAGCGTTTGATGATCCCAATAAGCCGGAACTTTTAAAGGTGTTAGCCAGCTTTTTCCAAGCCCGGAAAATCGACTTTTACGTTGTGGGAGCTGCGGCCAGGGATATAGTAATGGGTATGATCTACAGCAAAGTGTCCCGCCGAAAGACAAATGACCTGGATGTCGCAATAACGATCAGTAACTGGGACATTTTTGAAGAAATAAGTACAGCGTTATGCAATCTGCCGGATTTCAAGAAGTCCCCCAGGCAAAAACAGCGATTTCACTATAAAGATCATTTGATTTTAGACATTATACCTTTTGGCGAAGTTGCAAGAGAGAACAGGCATATATACTGGCCTCCGGACGCAACTCCCGTTATGTCTGTTTCCGGTTTCGTGGAAATGGCAAAAGAAGCGTTGTTTGTGACTATCGATAATGAATTTACAATTGGGGTGGCTTCTATACCTGGGATATTTGTTTTGAAATTGATAGCCTGGTGTGACAGATGCAAGCAGACAAATAAAGATGCAGAAGATATGGCATCGATGCTTGATGAATACTTCGAGATCAATATTGATAGGGCAGTTGAGGAACATCCTGATGTTTTTGAGGCTGAGAACTTCACTACTTTTACGGCCGGAGCTGTTTTATTGGGACGGGATGTTCGAAATATATTGTCGGGCAACAACGATCTTTTGCAAGAGTCGGCAAGAATAATTTACGAGCAAATTGATAAAGCGGAAGAAAGTTTTCTTATCGGGCAGATACTGGAAACGCATCGGGCAAAGAAATATGAGGAAGTACATCGAGTGTTGACTTTGCTGGGAAAAGAAATAAAAGGCTAATTTTCAGTTGTTTTTTCTGGCTAGGGAAAAATGAGAGAAATATTATACACGATTGCCAGATTGCAAACCGGAGCGTGGGTGCTTGCTGCAGATGCCCATAAGGGTGACCAGTTCTTTTGTCCCAAATGTTCCGGCGCTATGAATCTTCGGAAAAGCGGAAAAACAGTGCCTAATTCGAAAAGACCCCACTTTGCTCACCAGGGCCTGACACCTAATTGTACCCGGGAATCCGCCTTGCACTATTCGTTCAAGAATTTCGTGTATGAGAAAATCAGCACATGGTCGTCCATCCAGACACGTGATTGCTGTAGAAAGCCTTCGATGGATTGGATCAGAGCATCGAATTCTTGGGCTATGGTGTCGGGGTTGAGGCCACGATGCGGCTTTTTGTGGGCCTTCTTCTCCTTGTTCTTCAGGGCCAGGTATTGGTCGATGATGGTCAGAACCTGCTGATGGTAATGCAGGTCTTTCTTCAGCTGCTGTTCCTTTTCCAGATCACTGCCATGGTACAGCTGGATGAGCTGTTTTGCCTTCACGGTTTCGCTGACCGGGATCCGGTCGAATAGCGCTGTCAGGTCACCTTTTGTCTTGGCGATTTTGGCGTTGAGTTGAAGGGCCTCCTGAGTTTTGCTGATGCATTTTTGCTTGGACTGACTCCATTCGCCATGGAGAATCCTGCGCGAAAGGGCAAAGTCGGCATTGTCGCCGTCAATGGTTACGCGGACGTACAGGAACATTTTGCCATGGGGATCTTTTTTCTGGCGCTTCAGGTGCACGAGAAGAGAAAGGGATTTGCTCATTTTGAAATGTTTTTTGATGAAAAATCATCTTTGCAAACCCTTATCAGACGAGGCTTTCAGACGATTCGTGTACCTGTAAAGGTAGAAAAGGCGAGAGGTACACGAATAGGTACACGAATGGCATGTATTATTTTGTATCCAATTGATATGAGATTTAACACAAGTCGTTGAATCTGAGAGATACTTAAAAACAAAAAGCACACCGTAGTGTGCTTATCGTGAACGAGGTGGTACAGAATTCGAATCGATTAGTCGATGATTTTCAGATTCTTAAGATTTGAATTCGGAAATGATATCCGAGATTTTGGAAGGTCTTTCAAATTCAAGTGTGGTCCACGAAATTATATTCGATTTAGTTCCTTGCGTCCAATGCATACGCCAACAAATCAGGTCTTGACAACTTATTTTCGCCCCCTTTTTCAAGGCGTTTTGGCAAAGGATGCGACTTAAAGTAAATCGTATGTGCTTGACGGAGGCGCTTCTTTTGATGTACGTCTATTATGCAAAGGTATTGGCATAGATTATTGATAGGTATGCGAAACAATGAGGGATAGTTTTTAATTATTTTGTTAACTGTTCTCGGCCTGTTGGCCGAGAACAGGATCCGATAAAACTTGCCTTGAGTTGAGCGCTCCCTGGTCATTGCTGCAATTAACGCCGGATAAATAATGCTCGGGCGGCCATCAATGTATTCCATGGGTTCCCAATAGTAAATGGTAGTTGGCTCAGCGGCTTTTAGTATTCTCCTGCGAAACACGTCTTTCCCAAAAACGTTCTTTTGATACATTAATGACCGCCCCTGAAAGAAAATTCTCATTGTTCTCGGCCTCGTTTTATTCCTGGTTTCAAGTTCAACCATAAGTCCCTCTTCTATAAATATCCAGCTTTCGTAAGGAATGTTTTCTGGCAAGAATCCGCCCTGTTGAAGTTGCAGTGTGCTTAACCTGGCGGTGAATAGACCGATTTTGTCCTTAGGAAAAAGACGATAGCTTTTTAGATATCGGCTAAGTCGTTGCATAGAATGAGGTTTTAATATTGGCTATAAATGATCATTCGAAAATAATAATTTTTACGCGGGGTAAAAATGGTTGTTATTGGAAGGCGATTTTGAAAGGTCGCTTTTGATGTAAGCGCAAAAACGAAAAGCCTTCAAATCCATTGACTTGAAGGCTTCGTTTTTTGTTTGTGATCCCGCTGGGACTCGAACTACGTTGAATATCTGGTTTTCAATCAATTGAATACGTATGGTGATTATGCCTGGGTACAGGGATAGGTACAGGCATGGTTTGTACTCGGTTGATGAGGGGGTGCAAAGAGCTAGTGCTCAAAGATAGAGAAATGTCGACAATTCGTTTATCCGAGGTTGAGAGCCTTCATTTCGAAATAACACTTTTCGCAAACGACTTTGATATTGGAAATTGCCATTGACTCCTCGTTCCATCCATCTGTCCGTTCCCTTGCTTTTTCGCACTCATCGCACCAGGCCTGAAAGTCATCGTCCTCGCCGAGTTCCATGCCTTCGTAGGTTTCAAATGCCTCGTTAAAACCGACGCGATCAGTTTGAGTCAGGTGGTTGCAAACAAAGGCTACTCTCCGATATTCATGTTCCCTGCATTCGATATATTTATCTTTGATTTTCTGAGCGGCTTCGTTTTCTACGAATTCGGTAATTACGAAGTATATCTTCAATTGGTCATCACCGACCGGCCGGTAAATGCCTATGCCGTTCGTTAGTTTAGCGGCAATTGCCGTAAATTCCCACGCCTCGACCTCGTCACTAGGAAAACATCCGGTTGTTAGTTTTTCGTATTGTAATTGATCGCCATACTCCTTCACCAGCCAGGCTTGTTGTTTAATACTATCAATTGTATGCTCGTTATCCCAAGACCATTTCCAGGTTTTCGACTTTTCCGAGAAACTGCCGACGTCGAAATATTTAAAATTCAATTCTTTTTCGTCAGTGGAAAAGGTCAAAAGACCGGTTGATTGGTTGTAGAACCAGTTTTCATACCAAGTCATGTTGTAGTCCGACTGAAATTTGTTCTGGACGACTTTTACTTCTTCGACGCACTGTTGAGCGAAGCTTTCATAGTCGGTTGGCTGAATTGCCGCAGGAGATTTTTGCTTTCTAAATGGCCACATCGAACAATATGGTTAAGGCTTAGGTTGATGGTTTGGGAAACAATATAGTGTTTTTTGTTTTATTCCGACTGGCATTCTATTTTCTCATAACTTTATCAATAAACTCAATTTCAATGGGTATTATCCGGCGGATAGAAGACCTTTTTAAGAGGCCGAGCGCCGACACAGTCGTTTATTCCGGGGATGACAGCCATTTCGGGAAAAATGAAAATAGTATGGCAGGTTCAAATGAATGGGTATTTGATTCAAGCAACGAGTTCGAAACATGGCTATCCGAATATAATTTCTTGGAAGATGCTTATATCCTTGCAGTGGATAAAGAACCCTTAACGGTTACTATTGGTTGCATAATTTCCGGGAATTACCGGGCAAATTCTGAAAGGCAAATCCTACCATTTAGCTTGCAACCGGAGGTTATTGTAGCATGGGACTTTGACCAAAAAGTACCCAGTATTCCAAACGACTATTATGTTTACGGGATCCAAGCGTTGCAAGTAGCGGATGGCATTCGATTGGATTTTGGTGATCCTGCCGACTTCTCTCTGGTTGCTAATCGAATAAAGGTAACGCAACTGCCGGTCGTTATAGATACCTTCAGGCCTTGGACGAGCGATAGAGAATTCTATGTGACGGCTAATTTAATTGAGATACCAACCCCTGGCTTCTGGCTTGAGCAATTCAAAAAAAGAGGAGAGGATATTTCGTATAGGTATATTTATGGTGAACGGAAAGCCCTGGCTGAAATTCCGTATCCCGATTACTCCGGGTACTTCTTTCAATTGACAGCTCGGATAGCCGGCACAGCTGATGGCATCTTTATTAAATTCTTGTCTTTAAAAGATCAGCGTTTTTCGGTTTCCTTTGAACTTTGGGATAAGGATTTGAATTCTCAATTCATGATCCTTCAGCAAATTGTCGGCGAATTTAAGGATGTAGAAATCGATTGCGGCAATTGTATTTTTTCTGGCCCTGAATGGATTCAATATTTGGCAGACGGAAGTCTGCCGAACCATCCTGTCAATTCACCCAATCTTTGATCGGGGATCACGATAGTTTGCAATACGTCACAGAGGGTTTGAAGGAGCAGCAATGCCGAAGCAGTAAGGGTAATTGATCCGTCCAAATGTTTAACTTAATCAAAGCAATTCAATGAGCTGCATCTTGCATATATCAGGTGTGAAATTCGATGTCGACTCCTTTGTCGTTAAAAGCAAAGTGCGTCCCTACAAAGTCTTTTATAAGGAGGAGGCGAGGCTCAAAACCAAGCCGGACGGCGCAAAGTCGACTCGATCGGGGTTGGCGATAGAAGTGAGCAAGGCCGACATGGACGATGTCAAGGGGCAAATAAAAGACGCGGTCCGTTTTTTGACCAGGAATCGGGCGAAACTACAGTCCATTCCGAAAACTAATGGAATCCAGCATGCCATACTGGATTTTGGGATCGACCAGAAAATCGACGGGGATGAGCACCTGACGGAGAGCCACTTACTGCCGAATAAGTTACTTCAATTGGCTGGTGAATTTGGGTTGAGTATTCAGCTTTCGTTTTATGCTGAGAATATGCAGACAGTCTTGGAAGGGCGGTCCCGAGAACGTGATCTGCAAATAACAGAAAGCTAGAAAAGATTGCGCCAAATTTGAGCAGGTCGGCGTATGATCATTTCATCAGTTTGATCACGAAAACGTGATTAACATCAAAAAATGATCTGGTGCTTCCAAATTATTCGGTAGGAATCTTAAAAAGATTGATCACCTGAATTTGAGAGATCGGCTCAAATCCGATATGTTCTTGGTTTATGTTTTGATGCATTTGCGGCGATCAACGCCGCAAAAACCCTGATTTGTAAACCAAAAAATGCTGCACAGCAGTTCAGCTTGACCACTCTATTGCAGTGCATGAAAGGCCAATTTTTTTTAAATTGGTGACTTTACGTAAATTTGAGTTCCTTCTTCGCTGCTTCCCCCAATATCATTACCGACACTTTATTGCTGTTTTGCCAGACTGGGCGAGGCAAGACTATTTTTCTGCAAACCGGTGACTATTGCGCTGGTCGAATAGCTGGCATTACTTTATCCATTTCTATAAATATGTGCCAATGGAAAGAGTGCAACACAACATAAAACACTTTTTATCAAGGAAAAGGAAAGGGAGTTTGATATTTCCCGCTGATTTCCGGGGTATGGGAACACAGTCAGCTATAAGAAAGGCACTTTCGAGGCTGACTCAGACCGGAACGCTGAAGCGCGCGGCGCGCGGAATCTATTATATACCAAAAATAGACCCGCTATTGGGAGAATTGCATCCGGGCGCGGAGGAAATTTCCACGGCGGTGGCGAAAAAGGAAGGAGTGCGTATAGGTCCTACGGGGGCGGAGGCACTGAATAGGTTAGGCTTGTGTACACAGGTGCCGATGCGCGTGGTGTACCTAACGGACGGACCTCCTCGCACGATCAAGATCGGGAAGTTGGAGGTACGATTTAAGGCAACATCTCACAAAAAACTGGCAATGGTTGGGCAAATCAGCGCCCTGGTGATCCTTGCCCTGGATGAGTGGGACGTGAAATATATAGATGCGACCCGGGCCGCCAGGATAAAAGACTTGTTATCAATGGAAGATCCGATAAAGCTAAAA
>Ga0207003_1180_pt1 | contig 11586 bp, 10 predicted proteins | sample Alteio_BWMinCont_89_FD_153474 | JGI IMG/M metagenome (GOLD analysis project Ga0207003, IMG submission 153474) | Enriched cells from forest soil in Barre Woods Harvard Forest LTER site, Petersham, Massachusetts, United States -... | ecosystem: Environmental > Terrestrial > Soil > Temperate forest >...
GGGGAATATACAGCTGCTCTCGTAGGTGCGCTGTCTGCTGACATTCAAAACAGGATGAAGACGAAAGCGTTAGAAGACTGGCAAGTCGCAGCTAAAAAATATGGTTGGATATTAGCAGGTGGATTCTATTATAAAATTGCGGGTGAGAATCAAGCCTTAAAGCAAGCGCAATACCCTACTCTCACAGTCAAGGGTCTCTCAACAGCTGCTGACGATACCTCGGTAATATCTTTCCGCAATAATTTCGCCGCGGTGGGCAAAATGTTAACAGCGATGACGGCGAGTAATAATAGCAGTAGCCCCGGGTTTAATAATGTACCCAATATGCCAACGGATATTTCAGCCGCATTGGGTGCTGCGAGCGCTTCCATGATGGCCGGTTGGCAAGAAAATTTAACCAATAATGCATATGCAGGCGGAGAACATGTGGGCAGGGGCACAACCACCAACCCGTTGATTTCAATCGCAACATTTGGTTATCAGCTGATGATCACGGTGCAACTATTGTTCGTCGTCATTGTTGCAGTGGTGGGCCTTGTTGTCGGATATGCGAATATTAATTTTATGGTCCTGGGGACGGGTTTAGTATTGCCTCCCTGGGGCGAAGCGCTTAAAGCGGTCGTCGGTTTAGTGAGCCCATTTTTTGTTATCTTGCTGGTTGCGATGTACTCAATCGGTGCGATGTTAGGGATTTATGTGCCTCTTATTCCCTGGATGGTTTTCACGGTAGGAGCGATTGGTTGGTTAATTGCAACCATTGAAGCCATGGTTGCAGCACCGATTGTTGCGTTGGGCATTTTAAGTCCTGGCGGTCAGCATGATATTTTAGGTCGCTCTGAACCCGCTTTAATGCAAATATTCAATTTGTTTTTACGCCCCACTTTGATGGTAATGGGATTGATTCTTTCGATGTTGCTGTCCATCGCTGTAGTGAATTTGATTAATACGGGATTCTTAGCTGTCTCGGCCCAGGTGATTAGTAATCCAGGGCTGTTCGAACAAATATTATTTATTTCGATTTATACGTCGTTCATTATCGCAGCGCTCAACAAAGCGTTTTCCCTGATTTATGTTGTTCCAGAAAGAGTATTGACGTGGATTGGTGGGCCTGCTGTTCAATACGGTGAAGAGCAAGCGTTGGGTGCGGTCAAGCAGGCTGCAGAAGCAGCAGCTGGTGGAATAACGGGCGCAGCAAAAGAATCTGGTGGAACGCTGATGGGCAGCGCTTCTTCAGTTCTTCAAGCCAAATATGCGAAAGCAAACCCATCAAAGGCTGGTGGCGCACAGGCTGGCACGGGTCAGAGTCAATCGGGCGGCGACACAGGCGGTAAGAGCGGTGGAACGGGTACGGGAGCTGCCAGTGGTGGAGATTCTGGCGGTGGCAGCAGTAGTGGCGGTGCTAGCAGCGGCGGTGGAGATTCTGGCGGCGGCAGCAGCAGCGGCGGTTCCGGCGGCGAGTCAAAATAGCGCTGTATGTTTCTGGATCCCGCGCATAAGTAGTCATCAATTAACAACTTCTGTTTTTTTTCTTGAATCGGTATACTCCAAACCTCTAAAAGGAAAGTATGAATGAGCAAAAAAACCTCTTTGCACGGCTGCCATTTACAATCATCTGCCAAAATGGTGGATTTTGCCGGTTGGGATATGCCGCTTCATTACGGTTCTCAAATTCAGGAACATCATCAAGTTCGTCAAGATGCAGGCATGTTTGATGTATCACACATGACAGTCGTCGACTTCACCGGAAAAGATTCTGCGAAATGGCTTCGTCATTTGCTCGCGAATAATATTGATCGATTAACGCCTGGAAAAGCACTGTATACGTGCATGTTGAATGAACAGGGCGGTGTGATCGATGATTTGATCGTTTATAAAATGGAAGATGATTTTTATCGTTTGGTCGTGAACTCTGCAACACGCGATAAAGATTTGGCTTGGTTTCGAAAACAAATAACAGGTTATGATCTCACGATGACTGAGCGCCCCGACACTGCGATGATTGCAGTGCAAGGTCCGCAAGTTCGCGCAAAAATCGCAGCATTATTTACATCTGAAGAACAACAACGGCTCGCGAATTTAAAACCGTTTACTGCAGTGCAGGTCAACGATTTATTTATTGCGCGAACGGGTTACACCGGCGAAGAAGGATTTGAAATTATTTTGCCAGTAGAAAAAGCAACGGCCTGGTGGCAAAAATTATTATCAGCAGATATCAAACCATGCGGATTGGGTGCGCGCGATACATTGCGTTTGGAAGCGGGATTGAATTTGTATGGTTCTGATATGGATGAAACCGTGACACCGCTGGAATCGAATCTCGCGTGGACGGTTGCATTCGAGCCACAGGACCGTGATTTTATTGGGCGCAAGGCGCTCGAGAAACAACAAGCAGAAGGCATACAACGTAAATTAGTCGGGATTGTGTTGCAAGGTCAGGGCGTATTGCGCAATCATCAAAAAATTAAAGTTGAAGAAATCGGTGAGGGTGAAATTACCAGCGGAAGTTTTTCACCGACTTTAAACAAAGGCATTGCGCTTGCGCGTGTGCCCGCTTCGACTGGCGATGTGTGTTTAGTTGAAATGCGTGGGAAGTATGTTCCCGCACAAGTTGTGAAACCGCCGTTTGTGCGGCAAGGTAAAAAATATTTTTAGATGGAGCAGTCATATGACAAATAGCGTGCCAAAGACATTAAAATATTCCAAAACCCATGAGTGGATTCGGCAAGATGAAGACGTTGTCACGATTGGAATTACTGATCATGCTCAATGCATGTTAGGCGATCTCGTGTATGTTGAGTTACCGCATATTGAAACGAGTTTGGAACTCGGACAGGAATGCGCAGTGGTGGAATCCGTCAAAGCGGCTGCTGATATTTACTGCCCTGTTCCCGGGGAAATTGTGGAGATCAATGAGTCACTGTTTGATAGCCCACAACTTGTCAACGAAGATCCTTACGGAAAAGGATGGTTATTCCGCCTTCGTCCTTTTGAAAGCACTTTCCGCGAATTGTTATCCGCCGACGAGTATACAAAACAGGTTGCTTCAGAGGCGCATTAGAGGATCGAAGTGTATGCCATTTATTCCACACACGGAGCAAGAAGTAAAAGAGATGCTTGCGGTGATTGGTGCCACGAGCGTTGATCAATTGTTTGATGAAATTCCAGCGAGTTTGCGCGTCAAAGATTTACCGCCTGTTCCGCCACAATTAACCGAAATGGAATTGTCTCGCTTAATGCGAGCACGCGCAGCAAAAGATGTGAGCGCGCTTAATTTTATGGGCGCAGGTGCGTACGAGCATCATATTCCTGCTGCTGTGTGGGACATCACCAGTCGCGGTGAATTCATGACGGCTTATACGCCGTATCAAGCCGAAGCGAGTCAGGGCACTTTGCAATTGTTGTATGAATACCAAACGATGATAGCGAGCTTGATGAGTTTGGATGTATCGAATGCATCGATGTATGACGGAGGTTCGAGTTTAGCAGAAGCCATTTTAATGGCGGCGCGCACGCATCGTAAAAATAAAACGCATCGCATTTTGATGCCAGCCACCGTACATCCACTGTATCGCGATGTCGTAAAAACGATCGTGAGCCAGCAAGACATTGAAATCGTTGAAGTGCCTTTTGATTTAAACACAGGGAAAATCACGATTGATGCGCTGGAAAAAATATCAAAAGAAAATATAACGGCACTCGTTATCCCACAACCTAATTTTTTTGGGATGCTTGAAGATGTCGATACACTGACAGACTGGGCGCATGCTCACCAAGCATTGGTGATCGGTTTAGTTAATCCACTTGCAATGGCGTTGCTGAAACCGCCAGGGCAGTGGGGGAAAAATGGTGCTGATATCGCTTGCGGTGAAGGTCAACCGCTCGGTGTGCCACTCGCATCGGGTGGACCGTATTATGGTTTTTTATGCTGCAAGCAGGAATATGTACGTCAATTGCCGGGCCGCATTGTCGGGCGCACAGTTGATCAACAAGGCAAACAGGGATTTGTTTTGACGCTGCAAGCGCGCGAACAACATATTCGTCGCGCGAAAGCGACTTCTAATATTTGTACTAATCAGGGATTGCTCGTGACAGCGAGCACCATTCACATGAGTTTATTAGGACCGAAAGGATTGCGAAAAGTAGCGCTGGCCTGTCATCAAAATGGGTGCGCATTAAAAGAAAAATTAAACACAGTGCAGGGAGTGCGTTGTGTTTTTCCAGGTTATTTTTTTCACGAAATACTGGTTGAATTTAAAAAACCAGTCGAAACGATTTTGACAGAATTAGCACAACATCATATTCAAGCAGGATTTAGCGTTAAAAAATATTATCCAGAATTAGGCAATGCATTATTAATTTGTGTGACAGAAACTAAAACGCCAAACGATTTAGATCAGTTTGTGAGTCAGTTGGAGCGCGCATGTCTGAATTAATTTTTGAATTATCCCAAAAAGATCGCTGTGCCCGTGCACAAATTCCATTTATTGCAAATGAAAAAACAGATCTTCCTTCTGAATTGTTACGAAAAGATATTCCCTTGTTGCCGGAAACATCAGAGCTTCAAGTCGTTCGACATTTTACACGCTTATCGCGCCGTAATTTTTCCATTGATACGCAATTTTATCCGCTAGGATCTTGCACGATGAAATATAATCCGCGTGGTGTGCATCGTGTAGCGATGTTAGATGGATTTCTCAATCGTCATCCATTAGCGTTGGAAACACAGAGTCAGGGATACCTGGAATGTGCATACGAACTGCAAGAAATATTAAAAGCAGTCACAGGGATGAAAGGGGTTTCTCTGACACCGATGGCAGGTGCGCAGGGAGAATTTGCAGGTGTCGCAATGATTCGCGCATACCATCGCGCGCGTAATGATATTGCGCGCACTGAAATACTGGTTCCCGATGCAGCGCATGGGACCAATCCTGCAACTGCTGCGCAATGTGGTTTCAAAGTGCGTGAAATTCCAACGGATGCAGAAGGTAATGTCGACATCGATGCATTGCGTGCAGCGGTGGGCCCGCAAACGGCAGGGATCATGTTAACCAATCCATCCACTCTGGGTGTGTTCGAACAAAAAATTCAAGAGATTGCAAAAATCATCCATGAAGCAGGCGCTCTGCTTTATTACGATGGCGCCAATCTCAATGCGATTCTCGGGAAAGTGCGTCCGGGTGATATGGGATTTGATGTGATGCACATCAATTTACATAAAACATTTGCGACACCGCACGGTGGGGGTGGCCCAGGCGGCGGTCCTGTTGCAGTGAGTGAGCGTTTAGTTCCTTTTTTACCGATGCCAATCGTGACAAAAACAGCAGAAGGTTATCGCTGGCTCACACAAGACGACTGTCCGCAAACCATAGGTCGTTTATCGACGTTCATGGGAAATGCGGGCATTATTTTGCGTGCGTATGCTTATGCCCGATTGCTGGGAAAAGAAGGCATGCATCGCGTGGCAGAATATGCCACATTGAATGCGAATTATTTGTTAGCACGATTGAAAAAGGCAGGATTTACATTAGCGTATCCGACGCGTCGTGCGAGTCATGAGTTTATTATTACGTTAAAAAATGAAGCGAAAGAACTACAGATTACTGCCTTGGATGTTGCAAAACGATTATTAGACTATGATTTTCACGCACCCACGATGTATTTTCCATTATTGGTTCCCGAGTGTTTACTCATTGAGCCGACTGAAACAGAAAGCAAACACATTCTGGATGCCTTTGCCGATGTGCTCATTCGTATTTTGCATGAAGCCAAAACACATCCCGAATTATTAAAAAATGCGCCTCACAATTTACCCGTGCGTCGTTTGGATGAAGTGAAAGCAGCTCGCGAATTGGATTTGGTTTATCGACCACAAACACAATGCACTATTGAAAATATATCATCATGAAATTATACCAATGGGCGATTATTGGTGCAGGTCCTGCTGGCATTGCTGTTGCTGGCAAGCTGCTGGATGCGGGTGTCAAATCCGAGGATATCGTGTGGATTGATCCGCATTTTGCAGTCGGAGATTTCGGAATGCTTTGGCGAAATGTGCCGAGCAATACCAAGGTCGATCGATTCATGCAATTTTTGCATGCGTGCCAATCGTTCGATTATAAAAATAGCGCACCGCATTTTACACTCAATCAAATGGATCTCGATGACACTTGTCCGCTCGGTTTAATGGCCGATCCCTTGTTATGGCTGACTGAGCAACTCAAAAAGAAAATGGTTTCAGTAGAAGATTATGCAGAGCGCATTACATTAAATGATCGTCAGTGGCATATTCAATTACGCAAACAGCCTGCGCTCATCGCAAAAAATACAGTGCTTGCAATAGGTGCTGAGCCAAAACACTTACATTATTCCATGCCAGAAATCATTCCACTGCAACACGCAATGGATGGTGAGCGCATCCAGCAGCATTGCCATAAAGATGAGACGATCGCCGTATTTGGATCTTCGCATTCTGCCATGCTGGTGTTGCGCAACTTAGTGGAAAACAAGATCAAACGGATTATTAATTTTTATCGCTCACCGCTCGAATATGCTGTTTATCTGGATGACTGGATTTTGTTTGATGATACGGGATTGAAAGGTTCTACGGCAGAGTGGGCTCGTTCTTGCATTGATGGAAAATTACCGGCGCAGTTAGAGCGGGTTTATTCGAATGATGAAAACGTCGAACATTTTTTACCGCAATGTGACAAAGTGATTTACGCGATTGGTTTTGATCGACGCACCTTGCCTGTCGTTGAGAATGTCGGTCATTTAACTTACAACGAAGCGTGCGGCATTATCGCACCTGGATTATTTGGTGTGGGCATTGCATTCCCAGAGGGAAAATATAATCCGTTAGGTATTTATGAACGCCGTGTGGGCTTGTGGAAATTTATGGATTATTTGCAGCGCGTGTTGCCGATTTGGTTGAAGTATTCACCATAGAATTGATAAAGCTGTCATGCCAGCTAAAAGCATCACTGCCATTAAGTGAGCAGTATCGACAGTCTTTTACCGAAGCGTCGCGGGATGACGCTCCGATAGAGGCTGTGCAAATCGCTTAATTTAATGGCAGTGGCTAAAAGCATGCTGGCATGACAAATTCCTTATCCGGAATTCGCGTTTCATGTATACTCGACGGATTAGGGTCTGTTGACAATTTCTACCGCTTTTTAAAACCATCAAACCAATTGTCAACAGACCCTACTTACAAAAAGGAGTTTTGTAATGAGGAAGTTAATCAGTATTCTCTGTGTTATTTCCGCTATTCTGGCTGTGGGTTGCGCTGCACAACAAGCTGCCCAGGATCAAAGTTTTAGACAATCGCATTCTAAGGATGGATAGAGCGCGCCAGATTTTTTATTCCTTGGATTAAATCATCCTCATCTGTGCCAAATGACAATCTTATATACCCCTCTTTTCCAAAAGCTAATCCTGGGACCAGTGCAGTATTTTCTTTTTCTAAAACGCGTGTACAAAATTCTGCAGATGTCATATTTTTTACACCTAATTTAACAAGCGAAATAAAGAAATACAAAGAAGATGGTGGAGGGTTTACTGTGACGCTGAACTGATTATTGAGTAAGCTGGCCATGAGATCTCTTCTTTTTTGCATCTCTTGTTTGACCCATGGATTAATTATTTTTTCATTTTCAATGGCTGCTACAGCCACCCACTGACTAATCGTTGTTACGCCACTGGTACTTTGACCGACTAAAGAAGTCAGCTGCTTTATTATATTTTCATTTCCGAAAACAAATCCCACTCGCCAACCGGTCATGGCAAAATTTTTGGAGCAACTTTGAATCACAATGACGTTGTCTTGATGCTCGGGAAATGAACCGCAAGAAATGTAAGGATGATTATCGTAAGCGAGACCGCTGTATACTTCATCCGATATGACAAGTAAATTATATTCTCTAGCAACATCCAGAATTTCTTTTAATTCCTGTTTTGTATACAGAATGCCTGTTGGATTCGATCCATTATTAAGAATAAGTACTTTGGAGTTTGATGAACAAACTTTTTTTAATTTATCGGGCGTTAATTTCCAATTTTCAATTTCATTAGTTTCTACGATAATGGGAGTGCCACCAAAAAGCCTTGTTATCGCTGGATAAGAAACCCAGTATGGCGAAACAATAATGACTTCATTTCCTTTTGTTAGTGCAAGTTGCAATAATAAATAAATCCCAAACTTGCCCCCATTCACTACTAAACAATTTTCTGGTTTATAAGAACAATCATACGAGTTTTTCATCCATTCTGAAGCCGAGCGTTTTAATTCAGAAATGCCCGATACTGGCGGATATAATGTTTTTCCCTTGCGCATGGCTTCTACGGCTGCTTCCAGAAGTAATTCATGCATAGGTAATTTAGGTTCACCTACGCTCAGATTAAAAATTTTTATTCCAGAGGAGATTTTTTTTTGGGCCAGAGAATTGATCGCCACCGTGGCGGAGCTCTCTATTATGTTTTGTTTGTTTATGTGGAATGTCATTTTTGTAATTCTCTAGAGTTAGCAATAATTATTTTGAATAATTTTTTAATGAACGTAGCTTGCAATTTATATTCCAAGCATAATTTTTCGTAACGAAGCATTAATTCTTTCTCTCTTTTATTATTAATCACCTTCTTGCCTAGCTTAGACTTCATTTCCCCGATTTTTATGGACAACGTTTTTCTTTGCGATAATTTTTTGATAATGTCGGCGTCTGTTTTATCAATTTTATCTCTCAATTGTTTAATGGTTAACATGATTCACCTCGCTGTGACTTTTCACAATAATAAATGCTGTCAAATTAGGATTATCATCTTGTATGTTTTTGGCAATAACATCTAACCCATAAATATGAGCGGCACGCTCGGGAGCAATCACAGCGCTCGTTGGAGATAATTTTCCCTGAGATAATTCTTTTGCTGCTTTCGCAGTATCTTGCCATTCAATTAATTCAGCAGCAGCCAAATTGTTTTGAATATATTTTTTGCATTGAGCAATGGCTTGAGAGTGCGAAACAACGCGATCAATTTGATTGATTGCAACACCGGATTTAACGAGTAAACATTGATGAACTGTCAACCATAATTCATCTATCACTTTAAATTGATGATTACCCATTGCATCGTATGCCATCCTGACTAATCCGCCACGTAAATTAACCACTGGGAAAATGCCCATATCGACCGTGCCATTTTCAACTGCAGCCAGCACGCCTTCCATATCAATCAAATAATCCAGTGTGCAGTGGATGTGATGATTTTTAGAATAAAGAAGTCCAGCCTCTTCAGAAAAAGAACCTGCATCACCTGAAACACCTAATTTTATCGGGTTCGTCATTTTCATTCCCTTCCGCTATAGTCGTTGCCAAAGTTAAGCGACCTGTCATTCCCGCGAAGGCGGGAATCTATCCTAATGGATCCCCGCCTTCGCGGGGATGACAGGCGCTTAGGCTGCGTGCATTCTGTCTTAAAAAATGATCCATAATAACCAATGCTGACATGGCATCCACAATGGGAACAGCTCGCGGTAATACACAAGGATCATGCCTGCCCGTCGCTTGAAGTTCCACGGATTGATGTTCGAGGTTAACAGTCTGCTGATTTTTACTAATCGTAGAAACCGGCTTGAAAGCCACTCGAAAATAAATATCTTCGCCTGTCGAAATTCCACCCAATGTTCCACCCGCATGATTAGTTTTTGTTTTAATTTTTTTATTTTCATCAATAAAAAATGGATCATTGTGCTCGCTGCCGCGCATAGTGATTCCATTAAAACCCGAACCTATTTCAAATCCTTTTACTGCGTTGATACTGAGCATTGCTTTTCCAAGATCTGCGGATAATTTATCAAATACAGGTTCGCCCAAACCAGCAGGGACATTTCGAATCACACCTTTTATGATTCCACCAATTGAGTCACCCTCATTTTTTATTTCTTCTATCAGTTTAATCATGTTGGATGCTGTATTTTGATCGGGACATCGAATGATATTGGATTCAATCGCATCGGTTGTGACTTTTTTATAATCCATTTCTGAGCGTATGGATCCCACTTGTTCTACATAACTCAAAATTTCTATATTGAGATATTTTTTTAAATATTTTTTGGCAATTGCGCCAGCTGCGACCCGTGCTAATGTTTCACGCGCTGAAGCCCGACCGCTGCCTCGAAAATCTCGTCTGCCATATTTCATCAAATACGTGTAATCCGCATGAGAAGGGCGATAGACTTTTTTAAGTTCGTCATAATCTTCTGGGCGCATATCTGCATTGTAGGCAAGCAGCAAAATAGGCGTGCCTGTTGTTTTTCCTTCAAAAACACCGGAAAGAATATGTATTAAGTCTCGCTCATTTCGTGGAGAGGTAATGGAACTTTGTCCGGGTTTTCTTCTATCGAGTTCTTTTTGAATTTCCATTTCTGAAATGTCTAATCCTGCAGGGCAGCCATCCACAATAACACCGACAGCACCGCCATGAGATTCTCCACACGTTGTGATTTTGAATAAATTTCCGAAACTATTACCTGTCATATTATCCTCCACTGACATCCAATAATGCATTTTTAACCATTTCATCTGAAACAGGATGCGCAAATGTATTATTTTCTTGACACACCTGCCCTAATTTTTTTAATAAAACATATCTCACATGACCCGATTTTATTTTTTTATCTGCTTTTGTCGCTTGAATAATTTCATCGAAATTCATATTTTTTAATTGGCTGCCTGAAATATTTAATTTTGAAAATAACTGTTGCACAATGAGAAACTCTTCGTTTGAAAGAAACCCTGATAATTGAGATATTTTTGATTCAACTAAAATGCCGAGAGCCACGGCATATCCATGCAGCATTGTGTAATCAGTCATTTTTTCTAATGCGTGTCCAATCGTATGGCCAAAGTTTAATATCATTCTCTGGTTACTTTCTTTTTCATCTTGACTGACAATATCAACTTTAATTTTTATAGCTTGTTCAACAATATTTTTTAAAATTGAAATATCTTTTTGAAGGATGTTGTTAATGTTGTTGATGAGATCATTCAAGTGATTTGCATCATTGGTCATGAACATTTTTATGGCTTCAACTAATCCATTGATAAGATATTCTTGTGAAAGCGTCATTAAACAATTTAAATCGGTAACAACACAACTGGGTTGCCAAAATGCGCCAATGAGATTTTTACCTTGATGAGTATTGATGCTGGTCTTTCCGCCCACACTGCTATCTACCATGGCTAATAATGTTGTCGGTATTTGAATATAAGGGACGCCACGCATATAAGTGGATGCAATAAAACCTGCCAAATCACCTACCACACCGCCGCCCAGTGCCAAAATAAGCGTGTCTCTATTGCAGTGATGCTGGATCATTTGTTCTTCTAATAAATGTTTTGTCTGATAATTTTTTGATTTTTCGCCCGGTACAAACGAAAGTAATAAGGGTTCGTATCGACTCAGTGCATGCGATAATTTTTCTCCATATATTTTATTCACATTATCATCCGTAATAATCACCAATCGTTTGGTGTGGCTATCGCGTGGCAACCATTCTTCTGGACGTGAAAGTAAATCAAATCCGACATTAAT
>Ga0207003_1181_pt1 | contig 11583 bp, 12 predicted proteins | sample Alteio_BWMinCont_89_FD_153474 | JGI IMG/M metagenome (GOLD analysis project Ga0207003, IMG submission 153474) | Enriched cells from forest soil in Barre Woods Harvard Forest LTER site, Petersham, Massachusetts, United States -... | ecosystem: Environmental > Terrestrial > Soil > Temperate forest >...
CCCTGTGTCCACGATACGCAAGCGATGTCCACGAAAGTGAGCTTCGCCGTACAGGCGATCGCGGGTGATCCCGGGCTCGTCGCCGACAATCGCGCGTCGCGAGCCGACGATACGGTTAAACAGCGTGGATTTTCCGACGTTCGGCCGGCCAACGATGGCGATAGTAGGGACGCCAGCCGTGACCGGGGCGCTCATCGAGTTGGAATTGATCCGGGTCAAGAGCTTCGGCAACGATCACATGTGCAGTGGCTTATTATAGAGACTCCGTGCCTCCTGCCTCTCAGCCCGCTTCGACCGGTATTCCTGGCATCAAGAAACAGAACGTCTCGCTCTACCAATTCTTCGCGCCCGGGGGCGTGCTTTCGCGCACCCACCCGGCCTACGAGTTCCGTCGCGGCCAGCTTCAGATGGCGCAAGCCGTCGAGCAGGCCCTCGAAGAAAAACGGCATCTCATCGTCGAAGCCGGCACCGGGACCGGCAAGACTCTGGCGTATCTCGTCCCCGTGATTCGCTCAGGCAAGCGCGTGATTATTTCCACCGGCACCAAGAACTTGCAGGAACAGCTCTTCCACAAGGATATCCCTTTTCTTGAGCAGGCGGTGTTTCCTGACGGCGAAGGTCGGCTGAAGGTCTGTTACATGAAGGGGCGCAACAACTACCTATGCCGCAAGAAGCTCTATGATCTGACGGGCCAGCCCGTGCTGAGCGGTCTGGAAGAGATCGAACACTATCGTGCCATTGCCGCGTGGGAGAAGACGACGCAGACCGGAGACCGGGCCGAGCTCGCTGAGCTGCCCGAGGCCAGCGCGCTCTGGCATAAGATCGACGCACGCTCCGATGCATGCCTCGGCCAGAAGTGCAGCTCATGGGATAAATGCTTCATCACCGAGATGCACCGCCGGGCATGGACGCGGCGTAGATGACGTTCTCGAAGCGGTCTTTGAAGCTCTGAAGCTTGATACTTTGCACGTTGAAAGCGATCAACCTGGAATCTCTGAATCTGAAATCGCCGGACCTAGCGAGGAAACGCAAGACGCGCTCGACGCCCAACTCGTCCCTGAACCCAAGGAAGTCAAAGTCGCGATTATCGGCCATCCAAATGTGGGCAAGTCAACGCTGCTGAACCGGCTCACCGGAACGGCACGCGCTATCGTCTCGCCAATCCCAGGCACAACACGCGATTCCGTTGATGAAGTCGTCGAGATGAATGGCAAAAGCTTTCGATTTATTGATACCGCCGGAATCCGCCGCAAGGGCAAGACTCATCTGATGGCGGAGAAGTTTTCGGTAGTGATGGCCCGGAAGCATCTCGAAGCGGCTGACATCGCGCTGCTGGTAATTGACGCTACCGAGGGCGTCAGCGCGCTCGACGCCACCATCGCTGGCTATGCCCACGAGAGCGGCCGGTCCGTCATTGTCATCGTGAACAAGTGGGACCTGGTGACGAGTGGTCAGAAAAAAGCTGGGCGAGAGTCTAAGGCAACGCGCATTCGGGAAAGCAAGAGTCCCACGGATCGCGCGGAGTACGAGCAGAGAGTCCGCTACGGTCTGAAATTTCTTAGCTATGCGCCCGTGCTGTTCGTTTCCGCTGCCACCGGCCAAGGGACGGAGAAGATTCTCCCCACGCTGGAAGAGGTTGCGTCCGAGCGCCGGAAACGCATTCCTACCGCGGAGATGAACCGTTTCCTGAAGTACGTTGATTTCGAGCGCGCCTCAGTCCCGGCACGCCAGCAAGTCAAAATCTATTACATGACGCAAGCCGGAGTGTCCCCGCCGACATTCGTGCTTTTCACCAACCGCAAGGTGAAGCTGCACTTTTCGTACCAGCGATTTCTGGAAAACCAGCTGCGAAAAGCGTTCGGATTCGTGGGCTCACCGATTTGGATCAAGAACCGGGCACGAGACTAATCTCGCGAATCAGCGCTCGCCGACTTCGACTCCATATTCATCATTGTTGCCAGCATGGTTGCAATCAGTTTCTCGTTGCCCCCTCGGACGGCAAAAGCATCGGCTGTGCATACCGCGAGCCTCTTGCCGGCGCGTTTGACAGACGCGCGAGCGATGAACGATTCCCCCGCTCCCGGAGCCAGAAGGTTGACTTTGAATTCCACACTGAGGACGTCAGATCCCTCTGGGGCGACGCTCAAAGCCGCATAGCCGCAGGCGGAATCCAGAATGCTGGTGACCGCGCCCGCGTGCACGAATCCATTTTGCTGGGTCAGCTTGGAGTTGAAAGGAAATCGAATCTCGACGCTGCCGCGGCCAACCGAAACCATCTCCGCCCCAATCGTGGACATAAAGAGCTGCCGCCCAAAACTGTCTCGCACTTTTTTCTCAAACGCTTCCATGCCTTCCCCCAAAACCCTGCCCCGGAAGCCTACCACTGGTCACTGCGCCCTGGTCAGCAAACCCACCCGGTCCACGCCAGCGTCGCGGGCAATGTCAATTACGTTCGCCACGTACTCGAAGTCAACATCGTCGTCGCCGCGCACAAACGCAACTCGTTCGGCCCGTATTTTGAAAATGTCGTGAAGCCGGTTTTGCAGATCATCCCATTTCACTTCTTCCTGATTGATCTTGAGATCCGGAGCCTCGCCCTGCCTGTTCCACACACTACCTGAATCACAATCGTCCTATCGACGGGGACGGGCTGACTTGTATCATCCGGCGCGGGTTGGGGAATCTGCGCCTCCAGACCCTTGGTCTTTCGACATCGACACTACGACCATGAAAACAATAATCAGCACCAGCAATACATCAATCAGTGGAGTGACGTTGATCTGTGGATTGGACGGACCACCGCCTGCCTGCGAGAATGCCATTGGAATTGCTCCTCTCGGGCACGCGTGTCTGAGAAGACTTGACACCCACGTTCGCAGGTAAGTTCCAATCACGAAAATTAACCGCGCGCGCTTGCACCGTGTTACTGCGCCCGTGCATCATGAAAGCGAGGCAAGTCGCGGCGCTGAGGTTGCCGCTGAGCAAGCATGTTTATTCGACGGCTCCCGGTTCCCGCGATGATCATCGGAATGATTCTGCCTCTTGCCGCAGTGGCGCAAGACAACTACGAAATCCAGGTCTACGGCTCGGATTTGGTCGCGCCCAAACACACGATGGTGGAGCTCCATTCAAACTTCACTGTAGAAGGCAGTAAGACGACAGTCGACGGCGTACTGCCTACCAACCATGCTGAGCACGAGACCGTAGAAATTACACAGGGTATTAACGACTGGTTCGAGACCGGGTTTTATATCTTCACCAGCATTCAGCCTAGTGACGGCTGGCAATGGGTAGGCGATCACATCCGCCCGCGCTTTCGCATCCCAGAGTCGTGGCATTGGCCGGTAGGCGTGAGCTTGTCAAACGAGATCGGTTACCAGCGTGCCGCCTTCTCGGCCGACACCTGGACCTGGGAAATCCGCCCCATCGTGGACAAGAAAATCGGACGCTGGTACTTGAGCTTCAACCCCACGCTCGACCGCTCGTTTCATGGCCCAGGCGTGAATCAGGGCGTGGTGTTCTCTCCGAATGCGAAGTTCAGCTACGACTTCACCAAAAGAATCGCCGGCGGTCTCGAATACTACGCTTCGTATGGACCGATCACCGACTTCAGTCCACTCCACGATCAGCAACAACAGTTCGTTCCTGCCATTGATCTAGATCTGGGGCCGGAGTGGGAGTTCAACTTCGGCGTCGGCATCGGCGCAACCGCTTCCACCGATCACCTGATCATCAAATGTATCCTGGGCCGGCGCTTCTCCTGGACGCACGATCACAGCAAGCAGTGACTCGCCTACCTTGGGGCACTCTGTCTACGAATTTCAACCTGGAGAGGCTGCAGAAGTGCAAAGGTGCCATGACTTCCTTTGTGTTTCCAGCATTTTGCAATTCACCAACCACAAAGGACACGAAGGTACACATAAGGAAAGAACGGCGAACGGAGGACAGCCCCGTTCCTACCATTGTCGACCTAGTCACGGATTCGCTAGGCAATCGGCTCCGGTGGTGGTAACGGCGGAGGCGAAAACTGGGGAATGAGTGCAGGCGGCGGGTGCAGAAGCGCGTCCAGTGCCGGGTAGCGCGATGCAAAGAAATAGATCGAGTAAGCCGGGAAGAACACAATCGCTGGCACCGAGATAAGCGAGACAACGTACAGAAGAACCGCGAGCGCAATGCATCCCACGACTACTGCCAGCGTTATCGTGTAGAGGTTCCAGGTCAGACCGGCGGTCTTCCCCACCACTACGGCGATGAAGCCGAAGCCGCCAACCGGAATCAGCAAAATGATGATCACGATAAAAGTGACAATTCCCAAAACCACTGCCGCTCCCAGGGCCATCGCGATCTTCATGCCAATATAGCCGGCATAACTGCCCTTCTCCGAATTCAACGCGGGCAAAAGGCGCCGCCAGCCTTCGAAGGCGCTGATGTTCTCCAGAGCCATCTCCGGCACGACGAAGTCTTTGGTTAAGACGTGGACCACCAGTGAGAGCACTATGAAGCCCATTACCATAAAGAACAAAAGCATGCCGCCCAGGATGAGCTGGAGCAGGTGCTGCCGCGGATCTTTGAGCCAACCGGCCGCCAAAGCTAGCGCGGCAGGAATTCCAATCAGGACAGTGAAACCGACTCCCATCGCTAGGAGAAAAAGAAGTTGCCACACAAAGTAACGGAGCCCGGCCCCGTGTCGCCGTGCCCAACCGCGCCGGATTTCACAGCGCTTCGCAATTACGCTGTCGAACAAGATGAAACGCATCACGCTACTCACGTAAAGGAAAAGTACCCAGAAGAATATCCCGAGCACGACCAGCAACGCGATCAACGAAACGTACTGCAGGAGATGCGCGTGGGAAAGCGGGAAAGGCTGCCCGCCACCGGGATGAGTAGGGGGTTGGAAGCTGCTGCCACCGTTGCACCCTCCCGAACTGAGTTCACCGGCAAGAAAGCCCACCAGCGCAAGCTTCGCCCATTGGGTGGCGCGGAATGGGTGCAGCAGTTGCGCTTTAGTGTGCTGGAAAGCGGGACTGATGGCATCAATGGCGGAAATCGGCAAGCACGCACCTCACTAGGTCCTGGGGAACTGGCAGCAAGGTACCGCTAACTGCGAGTAGGGTCAAATGATATTTACTTGGCTGCAATAGATCCGTGGAAATCCGTGGCCGCTCTTCTATTCGTAGCGAAGCGCTTCGACCGGGTCGAGCTTGGAAGCGCGCAGTGCCGGCACCAACCCACTGATCACACCGACGACCAGCAGAACAAGCGTGGAAAGCGTAACTGTCATCAACGAGATTTGCAGATGAATATCGCCTTTGCCGGACTCGTCTTCGAACAACGGACCCATAAGTGGCAAGGTGCCCACAGCGGCGGCAATGGCATACGACAGCAACACGCCGATCGCACCGCCCAACATCATGATCAGCAAAGTCTCAGCCAGAAACTGGAACTTGATGTGGCGCTTCCGCGCTCCAAGGGCACGACGCAAACCAATCTCGCGGATGCGCTCATCGACGGAAACCAGCATGATGTTCATCACTCCGACGCCGCCAATGCCGAGAGTCAGGGTTCCAACAAACGTAAGCAACACTTGCAACCCGATGGTCAACGCGTCAATAACGGGACGGAATTCGTCGCGCCCAAACATCTGAATCGCCTTGGGATCGGTCGGCGAGAACTGCTGGCGGGTTGCGACCGCGGCGAGCACCTGCGCCATGGCTTTCTTTTCAAACTGCGGTGCTACTGGGGCAAAAATCATGACCGCGGCGTCTCGCGTATTCCAAAGATCGCCCGCCGCTGAATACGGGATCCAGACGGATTCGTCGTCGCTGCTGAAGTAGTTGCTGAGCTGAATCTTGCGCGCCATGATGCCAATCACGGTGAAGCGCACGCCGCCAATCGTCACCGTCTCGCCCACCGCCGGACGTCCACTGAACAGTTGCTCTCGAACGCGTCCTCCGAGAAAAGCCACGCGCCTCCGTTCCAGTTCGTCACTGGCATTGATCCAACGCCCTTCAGACGGAACCTCGTTGCGCATCTCTCCATATTCCGGGCAGACGCCGCGGATGGCCGCCGTTCCCACCATCCTGTCGCCATAGGCAATTCCAGGGCGGTGCACGGTCTCTAGGCAAACGTGCCTCACCAGAGGCGCAGTCTCTTTCACCATGTCCACATCGGCCTGCTCGAAAACAACTTTCTTGCCCGCGCGCTGCCCGCCGGGTTGTTCGCTAGTTTGCTGCGGCCAGCAGATGACAGCGCTCTTGCCAAAGGCGTCGAAGCCGCCCACTAAGATTCTGCGGAAGCTGCTGCCATAGGCAATGAGCAGCGTCACCGTCGTGATGCCCCACACGATGCCCAGCATGGTCAGCAGGCTACGCGTGGTATTGCGCTTGAGGGCGATCCAGGCTTCGCGAATGATTTCAATCAGCATTTGAACCAAAGGCTTCAACCACAAAGGACACGAAGGTTCACAAGGGTGGAGGATCCTGATTTCCTTTGTGGACCTTCGTGACCTTTGTGGTTAACGCTTTTCTACCCCCCTGCTTCAAACCTCAACGCCTCAATCGGATCCACCGACGCAGCTTTCCGTGCCGGATACAGTGCGGAAAGCACAGCAGTGGCTCCCAGCAGCCCACACGCCATCAACCCCGATTTCCACGTCGGCAGCAGGCCTGCGAAAAAGTCGGGCATCGGCAACAGGTCGACAAGCGAGCAGATTCCATAGGCCACGCCCAACCCAATTCCACCGCTGAGAACAGCGATCAGCAACGCCTCGAGGAAGAATTGCCTCAAGATGGTATGAGCCGGCGCGCCCAGAGCTTTGCGCACACCAATCTCGCGCGTGCGCTCGCGCACCGCCACCATCATCACGTTCATGACCCCCAAGCCACCCAGAAGCAAGGTCACCCCGCCGACCGCGCCGAGAAAATACTTCATGCCATCTGTCATCTGGCGGAAGGCTTGCGCCTCCTGCACCGTGTCCCAGATGGGGCATGCTTCTTTGTCATGCGGATCAAAGTTGTGCATGCGCCCGAGCGCCGCCCGCACTTCGTGTTTGCAGCTCTCGTGTTGCTCCACGGATTTGGGCGTGACCAACAACTGATCGAAGGTCGTTGGAGTGCCCGGAGGCTTGTCCGGAAAGTCGCGCCGCATCGCGCCGAAGGGAATGAAAATCTTGTTCACATCCCAACCGTCGTAGGCGGAATCCTGTTTCTTCTTCGCCATCACGCCGATCACGACGTAAGGGAAATCGTTCAGATAAACATTTTCGCCCACGGGATTGCGCCCGGGAAACAGCTGCTTGGAGGCATCGCTCCCCAGAAACGCCACCCGGCGCCCTTCGCGAGTATCTTCCCAGTCGTAAAATCTTCCCTGGCCTACATCAAGGCTGCGAATCTCCTGAAACGGCGGCTGCGAACCGGTGACCAGGAACGCAGCATTGTTGAAGTTGCTGTGGGCGCGGACATCTTCCTGCTCCAGTTCCGGAATGGCGATTTGGCAATCCGGCGCATCCGCCTGCACCGCCGCCACGTCCGGATCTTCCCAATGCACTGTTCGCCCCGCTCGCGCTCCTCCAGCTTGCAAGCTGGTGCGACCGTGAAAAACGATCATCACATCCTTGCCCAGGGTCTTGGCCTGATCTTCCTGACCCTTGCGCAAGCCCTCCCCTGCGGCCACCATGAGGACAATCGACACGATCCCCCAGGCAATGCCGAACATGGTGAGGAACGTGCGCAGCTTGTGCGACCACAGAGTGCGGAGCACATCGCTAATGAGATCACGCAGGACCATGCGCTAGTTGGACGCGTCAGCGGGCTGAACGTAAGCCGGGCAAAACCAGCGCCCTACAAGGTGATACGGGGAGGAATTGCGATTTGTTGCACGGAAATCTGTAGAGACGCAGCTTGCTGCCGGCTTGCCGGGTAGGAGGCGCAAAAAGCTATGTCTCTACAGGGCTGCACCCAATATTTTTGAACCAGCCCTCAAATTCCTTCAATGCCAACTCGCATTGCAGGCGATGCCGTTCCTGGCGGTCTCGAACCTTCCGGTCCAACGGTGGCAAGAGGTCAAAGGTTATGTTGGCGGGCTGAAATTTCTTGGCGTCGGCGCGGGTGATGTAGTTCGTCAGCGATCCAAAGGCACTTGCACGCGGAGGAGGAACAGGGTCCGCGCCCGTGGCCAGGGCCGCTGCGTGAATCCCCGCCATGAGTCCGGCGGCGATCGATTCCACGTATCCTTCGACTCCGCAAATCTGCCCCGCAAACAATATGCGGGGGTGTTCTTTCATCTGCAGCGTTTCCATGAGCAAGGTCGGCGCATTGATGTATGTGTTGCGATGGATCTGCCCATAACGCAGAAAGCGGGCGTTTTCGAGACCTGGAATCAGCCGTAGCACGCGCGCCTGCTCGCCGAACTTCAAATGGTTCTGGAAACCAACCAGATTGTAGGAATCCGCCCGCAGGTTCTCCTGCCGCAGCTGCACCGCCGCATATGGGATGCGCCCGGTGCGGGGATCCTTCAGCCCGACCGGCTTCATTGGGCCAAAACGCAGAGTGTCGCGGCCACGCCGTGCGATCTCTTCGATGGGCAGGCAGCTCTCAAAATAGTTTAGCTTTTCCCATTCGCGTTCTTCGACCGATTGCGCCGCCAGCAACGCATCGTAGAAGCAGTCGTACTCTTCCCTCGACATGGGACAGTTGATGTAGTCAGCCGAGCCTTTGTCATACCGTGCCGCGAGATAAACTCTGCCCATGTCGATGGAATCGGCCTCGACGATCGGGCTGATTGAATCGTAGAAGAACAAGTGCGAAGCTCCACTCAGCCGGCCAATCTCCTGCGAAAGCGCGTCGGATGTCAGCGGACCCGTGGCGACAATCGTGATCTGATCTTCGTCAATTTGCGCAACTTCTTCGTGCCGAATCGTGATCAGCGGCTCGCGCGAGATGGCTTCCGTGACTCGAGTCGCAAACGCGATACGATCCACGGCAAGGGCATGTCCAGCGGGCACCGCGCACTCGCGCGCGATTTCGATCAACAACGATGCCGCGCGACGCATCTCTTCTTTCAGCAGCCAGGGCGCGGTGTTTTCAGTGTCAGACTTCAAGGAATTCGAGCAGACGAGTTCGGCGAAGTCCCCGGTTTGGTGCGCTGCAGTCAAGCGCACCGGTCGCATCTCGCAAAGTTCTACGCTCACCCCCCGGCGAGCGCATTGCCACGCCGCTTCCGATCCTGCTAGTCCCGCGCCGATGATTTTCACTCGGCCCGTCATGAAGCCATCTCCGCCAGTCGCTGCAACTTCTCGTCCCTAAGCACAACCAGTCGCCAAGCGTCCAGGAACTCTGCGCCCAGCGACTGGTAGAGTTCGACGGCAGTGCGGTTCCAGTCGAGCACCTCCCAGCGCAACGCATGGCAGCCCTCGCTTTGCGCGATGCGAGCCACGGCCGCCAGCAGAGCCTTTCCGACCTTCCGCCCTCGAAATGCCCCGCGGACAAATAAGTCTTCCAGGAACATCTGCCGGCCTCTCCAAGTGCTGTAGAAATCGAAGAAAAGCGCGTACCCCGCGGGCTCCTGGTCCCAAAATGCAAGCAACACGCGGAACTGGGGCTGGGGGCCAAACCCGTCTCGTGCCAAATCCGCTTCCGTGATCGACACGTTGTCCAGTTCCTTCTCATACTCGGCAAGCTCGCGGATTAGCGTTCTGAGCAGAGTTACATCGTTGACGGTGGCAGGACGAATTGAAAGCATCAGAATTCACTGTAGAGACGGTGCTTCGCAACGTCTCGGGCGCAACACGCGATATTCGTAGATCAGAACCTTGTCCGGGTGTGCCGACTATCCCCGCGGTCGCTGCTTTATTATACGGACTGCAATACTCATTTCCCGCGAGGTTCTCATGGCACGCATTTCATTGGTTGAAATTGAAAGCGCACCTCCTGAAGTAAAAGAGATTTACGAAAAGACTCTGCGCGGCAAACCGGGCAATGCGCAAAAAGCGTTGGCTCATCGTCCAGACATGCTCAAGAATTTTCTGGCTTTCTACGCCAGCGTCGGAAAATCGCTCGACCGCAAGCTGTATGAGATGATTTATCTTCGAGTCTCGTTCATCAATGTCTGCCATTATTGTGAGCAGCATCACGTCGCCTCATCAAAGCGCGTCGGGTTGACAGCGGAAGACTGGAAAGCGCTTAAAGACGGCAAGTATGCCCACTTCACCGACAAAGAACAGACCGCCCTGGCTTATGCGGAGAAACTGACGCGCGCCTCGCAAGACGTCAGTAACGCTGATTTTGAAAAGCTGAAGAAGCATTTCTCGGATGCGGAAATCGTCGACCTGCACTTGCTGGTCGGCTTGGCCAATCTGACCAATCGCTTTACCGACCCATTGGGGCTAGAGGTAGAATTCCCCGAAGAAAAAATCTGAGAAACCTTGGCCACGGATTTTTCACGGATTCACACGAATAAAAAGAAGAAGATCATCCGTGGATATCCGTGAAAATCCGTGGCCAGGTTCTTGCTAAAGAATCACCCGCTCATCCCCTACGCGTCGGGTAACATGCTCGCGGTCCAGATACTCCAACAGGGGAATGGCGTACTTGCGGCTGACTCCGGTCAGATCCTTGAAGCGGGCCACATCGAGCTTTGGAGACTTTGCCTTTTCTGCCACCATGCGTTTGCGGAGATCGACCAGCGCCTCCCGATGAAAAACCAGGTCTTCGGAAATCTTGATCAGAACCTTATCGCGCAGCAGAAGCGTGACGATCTTTTGCGCACGCGCCCTATCGACCTTCAATCCCGCGAGCACATCTTTCAACGCGGGCACTTTGAGTCCGGCAGTTGCGAAAGCTGCCTCGATAATTTTCTTTGACTCGGATTCTTCGCCTTTCATCACCACGCCGCGGCCAGCAAGTCGTACCAACTCGCCTGCAAGATCAATCCTCCTGGCTCGCAGCGCCTCGTCGAGCACCCGGTCAAATATCGCGGGCGGCACTTCGGCAAATCGTCCACGCAATTCTTCCTTGCTCATGCCGGCAACCAGGGCATTGTGCTTATGAAACGCTTCGAGAGCTGAAACGAAATCCTTTCGGACGAGATCCAATGCCGGCTGGGAAATGAAAATGTCGCCAACGCGGACAATCTCGGGATTCGATGAGACCCCGGCAATAATCTGCTGTGCGGTCCAACCCGTGCGCGCGACTGCTTCCGCGATATTCAGACCCCTTGCTCCGCTTATGATCACCCGGGCGCGCAACATGCCGGTCCTCAATTCTTCTGTGAGGGTTTTGAGAAGATGAGCGTAGCCGGATGCGTCCCTGACTTTCTTCGGGGGAGTATTCTCGACCACCACACCTCCGCCAATCGTGGCCACAGGCGAGTACTGTCGAATGATGAAACGATCTCCCGGCAGCAACAGCGCAGGTTCACTCAATCGCAGTTGTGCGAAAGCGCTCTCGCCTGGACTCACCTGCTTCTTGCCATACAACACGACGGTCGCGATCGCCTCAGACGTATAGGAATGGAAATGCACGCGGGCCCGGTCTTTCAACGCCTTAGCGGAAGTCAGCAGAGAGAGTTCCACATCCACGCGGGACG
>Ga0207003_1182_pt1 | contig 11532 bp, 6 predicted proteins | sample Alteio_BWMinCont_89_FD_153474 | JGI IMG/M metagenome (GOLD analysis project Ga0207003, IMG submission 153474) | Enriched cells from forest soil in Barre Woods Harvard Forest LTER site, Petersham, Massachusetts, United States -... | ecosystem: Environmental > Terrestrial > Soil > Temperate forest >...
ACGCATGGGGCCATATCCTCATCTGCCGTGCCAAGAAAGCGTGAACACAACGAGTTCCGTTCATCGGTATAATCAACCTTCATGGAGGTTGCGAGGGCTTGAGCCAGTGTATATCCAAACCCACACTACAACACTCTCAATATAAAGTGACACAATCATCAAGCCGCTTATGTTATCATAACGGGTGTTCTCAGACACGAGACTTGTAATGAAAAAGCCACTTATTTTAGTGGACGGTACGTCTTATCTGTACCGTGCCTATCATGCCCTCCCCCCCCTCAGCAATTCAAATGGTGAACCCACAGGCGCCATTTACGGCGTAATTAGTATGTTACGCAAGTTGCTGAAAGACTATCAACCTGACTATATCGGTATCGTATTTGACGCAAAAGGTAAAACTTTTCGTGAAAATTTATACACAGCTTACAAAGCTAATCGTCCTGTCATGTCGGATGACTTAGCACAACAGGTTGAACCGCTTTATGCCATTGTCGATAGCATGGGTCTTGCTCGATTAGTGGAAACAGGGATCGAGGCTGATGACGTCATTGCGAGTTTGTCGCAACAAGCCATTCAGCAACATTGGCCTGTCTTGATATCGACTGGCGATAAGGATTTTGCACAATTGGTTGATGAGCATGTTACACTCATCAACACAATGAATAATACGCGGCTTGATCGCCGAGGTGTCATCGAAAAGTTTGGTGTAGCTCCGGAGCAAATAGTGGATTATTTAAGCTTAGTCGGTGACATGGTAGACAATGTACCGGGTATCCCTATGGTGGGTCCAAAAACAGCGGCTAAGTGGCTAACTCAATATAGAAATTTGGAAACGTTAATAAAAAACGCAGATAAAATTAGTGGTAAAGTAGGAGAAAATCTGCGCTTGCATCTTGATCAACTCATGCTTGCTCGACAATTAGTCACGATTAAAAAAGACATTGAGTTGAATTACCCACTGGAAAACTTACGTCTAAAGCCTCCTGACATACCTCGGTTAATGCAATGGTATAAAAAATTTGAATTTACAGCATGGACACAAGAATTAAAAAATATACCAAATCAAAATACAATTGCATCGGCCTTTTTTGAAAAAAAGGTTTCCCAAGTACACTACTCCATCATTCTCAATGAAGTTGATTTTTATCATTGGCGCAAACAGCTTATAGCTAGTAAACAATGGGCCATCGATACCGAAACGACCAGTGTAGAAGCGATGCAGGCAGCATTGGTTGGTTTATCCTTTGCCACAAAAACTGGCAGCGCTGTTTATATTCCATTGGCACACGACTACCCAAAGGCACCGCAACAATTGCAGAGAAAATGGGTGCTGGATCAATTACAGCCCCTTTTGGAGGATCCAGCTTACTTAAAAATTGGCCACAATCTAAAGTATGATATGAGTGTTTTGAAAAATTATAGCATTAATCTACAAGGGCTTGCTTTCGACACCATGCTAGAATCCTACTTACTTGATAGTGCGAGCAATCAGCACAGTTTAGACAGTGCGGCACTAAAACATCTACATTACAAAACTACCTCTTTCACGGAAATCGCTGGCAAAGCCGGCAAACAAAAGACCTTTAATCAAATTGATCTCACTACGGCAACTGCCTATGCAGCTGCAGATGCTGATATTACATTACAATTACACCGTGTGCTTTGGCCACAACTCAGTGCATTGCCAAATTTGGCCTCTGTTTTTACTGAACTAGAAATGCCACTGATTGCAGTATTGTCACGTATTGAACGATACGGTGTCTTGATTAATTCAAAATTATTAAAAAATCAAAGTGTTTCATTGAAAAAACGTCTTACTACATTAGAAAAACGGGCCTATAAATTGGCAGGAAAAATCTTTAATTTGGGATCACCTAAACAATTACAAAATTTACTCTATACCGAACAACGACTTCCTGTGCTTGAAAAAACTCCAACTGGCCAAGCATCTACCTCGGAAAGTGTGCTACAGATACTGGCAACAAAACATCCTATAGCTCAAGTTGTTTTACAACATCGACGTTTAAGTAAATTAAAATCTACTTACACCGATAAGCTACCGAAACAAGTAAACCCTACAACAGGGCGAGTTCATACTTCTTATCACCAAGCAGCCGTTGTCACTGGCAGACTTTCATCCTCCGATCCTAATTTGCAAAATATTCCTGTACGAACAGTGGAAGGTAGAAAAATTCGCCAGGCTTTCATCGCTGCCCCAGGTTATCGGATAATTTCAGCTGATTATTCACAGATTGAGTTGCGCATTGTTGCTCACTTCTCTCAAGATGATGGCTTGCGAGCGGCTTTTTCCAAAGGTTTGGATATTCACCGAGCAACTGCTGCAGAAATACTAAAACTGCCACTGGAAAAAGTTACGCCAGAACAACGGCGTAGCGCCAAATCAATTAATTTTGGTCTCATTTATGGCATGTCTTCCTTCGGATTGGCCAGACAATTAGGAATTAGACGTGAAGAAGCGCAGCACTACATTGATCGTTATTTCGATCGTTACCCTGGCGTAAGAGATTACATGGATCGCACTCGCCAATTAGCGCGACGACAAGGCTATGTTACCACCCTGATGGGACGGCGCTTACAATTACCAAATATTAATGCCACTGATTCTACACGACGCAAGGCCAGTGAACGTGCCGCCATCAATGCACCTCTACAAGGCAGTGCCGCAGATATCATCAAAAGAGCGATGATAGACATCGACGGGGCTTTTTTATCAAAAAACCTCGATGCCCATATCATCATGCAGGTTCACGATGAATTAGTCATCGAAGCAGCAGAGTCTTGTCAACAAACAGCACAACAATTTATAGAAGAAGCCATGGTCAACGCAGCAAAACTTAGCGTACCCTTACTCGTTGACATCAATACAGGCTTTAATTGGGATGAAGCTCATTATTGAATTTATTGCATGGATATACCGCTCGTACTGGAAGATGCGAATCTTTTTAACTCACAGCGAGCGGTATGCCTGATCACATGACTGGCAAAAGCAAAGCTTCCGCGCAGTCATTCAAGGAGAGAATCGCGGTTCTCTCCTTGAAAATCCTCATCATCGTACCTTATCTGATACTTGATAAAGTATAGCTACTTGATAAAGTATAACTAAAAAATTATTGGAGTAATTTTATATGCCAAAGAAAAAATTAACTCAACTTGCATCCATGGAAAAAAATTTCAATGAAGCAAGTGAGTTCTTTCATGCAGCTGAACTAGCTGAAAAATCTACTAGTCTGCTTCATCGCATGGATACTCTGTCCCCTTTAAGTTATTTGACCGATAGTGGTTTTCAGGTTTATACAAGCCCAGAGAATCCTATTTTTCAAGCAGCGTTATTGCATTGGTTACCACCCGATCCTGTTTGCGATGTTCCTGCCCCGACTCAACTTTCTTATTTTCTCAATCAAGATTCCATGGATCCGTGCAGTTCTGCAGAACTCACACAAGCTATTATTGCACCAATGGTACTCTCACCCTATGCAAAAAATCAGTCTATAAGTAAATTTCAAACTTTATTGTCACAGGAAACAAAAATACCATTCGAAATGAGTTGGGAGTTCGAAACTGATAGTCCGGTTCCAACCTTAACTGTAAAAGCACCATTTCGTCCAACGCTTCCATTTAGGGAGAAGCACTATAATTTCCCCTGTTTTACTGTTAAAGAAGGCGAACTTTTATCAGGCCCTATTACCATAGTTGATCCATTTTTAATCCAGTTTTATAAATGCGCAATGGAGTGGTTGCAGTTATTAAATTCCTGCACGTTCCGCCACAAATTATTACACGAAGATATAATTAATTTAGTTATATATCAACTCAGATTTGATGCACTATTTTTCATCACAACTATATTTAATTTTTGTTTATTTATTAATGAAAATGTTGAAGAACAAAAAATATATATTTTTATACAAAAAATAAGTGATAAATTTTCTAAATTCGATCAACCGCTAGCTCTTTTTCAAAAAGATTCAACAACAATAAAAAATGAATTAGAGGCTTTAGAGAAAGTGAGCCAAGATCTCATTTTGCAGTTACTGATCCAAGGATTACTTGAAACAGCAGATAAAAAAATTGATTCATTTCATAAAGTAGCTAACAATTTAATTATTTTCATACAAAACGGTCCATTTTCTGATAAAGGAGTGTGTTGTTTTACAGGATTGCTTATGTTTATACAATCCATTACATTCTTGCCACAGATCACGGCGCTGGCTCAATATACATTAGAAACAACCGATAAAACCAGTCGTTTTTTGAATCCAGCTTATACTGATAAGATGATTCAATTTTTACAAAGAAAAAAAAATTTTTTACCGGACTGCCATGGATTATCGAAGGATTTTATAGATGAACAACTGAATAAGTATGCCGATATCGAAACCAATGTTTGTAAAATTAATTTTGATACGAAAATTTTAATAAGGGGTCAACAGAATTTTTATCCGTTAGTACTGAGTACGGAAAAGGATTTCCCTGAACAGCTGTTCCAGTATTGTATAGATTATACAAATTTTACAGAACCATTTTTATATTTTCATGAAAGGCAAATACTACCTCCTACACTGTTATTGACTTTTGATCAAGTAAATACATTAATAACATGTTTTGTAAAAAAGATAGTTATTCCTTTTATTTACGCTGAAACAAATGGTAGCACAGAAAAAAAATCATCAACTGAAACTACATTACATTTTATTGAAATAATTCTTGCTAAACGCAGATTTCAGGTTTACCCAAATTATTTATTAACAAATAATTGCTTATTAATTCAGGAGGCATTGTGTGCGAATGCAACGATGGATCTCCTAGATCATTTACGCGAAGGTGCTATAAGAAATAATTTTTTTCCTGTAGTTGCAAAAAGCTTTTATTTGTTATTTAGGGTTAACTATGCTAACTATCTGCAACTAATACAAACAGTAGACGAGTGTACAAAACCAGCTCAATTGGAGTTCATAGCTCAACATAATGCTTTTGTAGAAGCTAAGGCTGCTAAAGCAGCAGAAAAACTTCTTGCACAAGTTGAACAAGAAACTAAAAATATATGTAAAACATTAAAAAAAGAAAAATTACAAACTAAAAAATTACCGCCACAAAAATTAACAGAAATGTGCCGAGTTTCTAAAGTTTCAGTTACTGAAACATCAAACACAAAAGAAATAAATCCGCAAGATACACCGATGGAAGATACATTACAAAAATACTTTGATCAATTACAAAGTGAAATGCATCGCATTACAATGCGTAATCAATTACATACATTACCATCTATACAGGAAAAAATAGATTATTTAACTACTTGTATTCATTTATTAACAGAACTGTTAAAAAAAACAGAGCGGAGAATAGCAGATAAAAAAATTCTCTATATATTACAAGCAGTAATTAGCGTAGAAATATTTTATTATCTCGGCCTATTATTATCTTATCAATTAACAAAATTTTTTAATGAAAAAAATATTAATAATTTCAATTATTTTCTCAGTACTTTTAAAATATTGAAAGAAGAATTAGAAAATATTAATTTTTTTTACGCGTCTATATTAACAGAACAATATTCAATTCCAGAAGATGACCAACGTATGAAAATACTGAATATGCTGCTTCAAAATATTGATTTCACTGTTTCGCATATAGAAAATATTACTAAAACTATGCAAGAAAGTTTACAAAAAGCTTCTGCTAAAAAGCAGAAACGTCATCATACCTTGCATTCAACGCAGAAAATTCATATGCCTTTATATGTGATTGCAAGTAATTATAAAGAAATATCAGTTTTTTTTAATGAGGAACGTGGGCTACAAGATTTACAGGAATGTAGTGGTAAATTTTTTGCTTGTAGTACTAGCATCAGCGCTCAACTAAAGCAAAACATAGGTAGTCATAAACCTCGTTGTCATCCGCAATCTTACTTATTTTCTCCTGATCTAGAAAGGAATAAAACAGATAGTGCATCACAGAATTCAAGTTTAGATGATACACAGTCTACCTTTGCAACACGTTGTTCCGTGTCGCTATAAAAATCGCTGTAAGCGTATATATCGCTCGTACTTGAAGTTGCGCATTCGCAACTTCAAGTACTATGGGTATATAATTTTTCGATTTTTTGTACTTTGCAGAGTATTGAAATATAATTTTTTAGGGACGATTAGTTATTTAATAAATCCCAATTTTTTTACTTCATCCCTTTCTGCACGTAACTCCTCCAAGGTTCGCTGTAAACTTTGCTGGCCAAACATATTGTGCTGCAGGTGCTTAACGATGTGTAATCTGCCATGATTGACTCTACTTGGAAATGAAAATATCAAATTTTCATCGATATCATAGTCTCCACGTGAACAGGAAGCCACTGAGAAATAATCGTTTAATGAAGTATCATGGGTTAGGTGATGGATGCTGCCAACTACCGCATTAGCAGCCGATGCAGCTGATGACGCACCTCGTGCTTTGATAACAGCCGCTCCACGTTTTTGCACCAAAGAAACAAAATCATTTTCTAACCAATGTTCGTCCATGATAACCTCTATCACAGGTTTACCAGAAATTTTTGCATGATAGAAATCAGGATATTGTGTAGAAGAATGATTGCCCCAAACAGCCATTTCACTGATTTCCATGACTGACACACCTGCTTTTTTGGCAAGTTGTGTGCGTGCACGGTTTTCGTCCAGCAAGGTCATCGCAAAAAAACGATCCTTGGGAACTTCTGGCGCATGTTGCATAGTAATCAGACAATTTGTGTTGCAAGGATTACCTACAACAAAAATCCGAATATCCTTGGCGGCATGATTGTTAATCGCTTTGCCTTGTGTCGCAAAAATACGCCCATTTACACTTAACAAATCGGCACGTTCCATGCCCGCTTTGCGCGGTACAGAACCAACTAAAATAGCCCAGTTAACATCTTTCATTACCTCATTCAGCTGGCTAGTACAAGTGATTTTTTTCAATAGAGGAAATGCACAGTCCTCTAATTCCATCACAATACCATGGAGTATAGGTAGACTTTGTTCCAACTCTAACAACTGCAGTTCCACCGGTTGATCTAGACCAAACATCTGACCCGAGGCAATACGAAACAATAAGGCATAGCCTATCTGTCCTGCTGCACCTGTCACAGCGACCTTGATGGATGCATTTAGCATAAGTACCTCTTAAAAAATATGACGACTTTGATCCAAATAACTTGACCAATGGTTAGCCCTATCCCCTACTGCTAAAAACGCAGCTTGACAAAGAGAGGCATTGGTATTGTAACGCAATACTTCGCCCTGGTTATCGATGATTGTGCCACCTGCTTCCTGTAATATGCACTGGCCCGCCGCCGTATCCCATTGACACGTAGTACTAAAGCGCGGATACAGATCGGCGAATCCCTCCGCTAACCAGCAAAATTTTAGTGCACTACCACAGCGAATGATGCTTAATGCGGAAAACTGTGCAAAAAAATTATTTAATGCTTCTACACCGTGTCGACGACTGATCGCCATCGTGACGGGAAAACCTTCTTTCCATCGGCGAGTATGCAAAGGTTGCGGCGACTGTTGCATGATCTGTTTAAAAGCACCACTGTTATTTTGCGCAAAATAACAAAAATCAAATACGGGCGCATACACTACCCCAAATATGGGTGAATTTCCTTCAATCAAAGCAATATTTACCGTAAATTCTCCATTTTTTTCCAAAAACTCTCGTGTACCATCCAGCGGATCAACAAGCCAGTAACGCTGCCAATGTCTTCGTTCCTCAAACTCAGGACTACTTAATTCTTCTGAAAGAATGGGTATTTCAGGAGTTAATTGGTTTAAACCGTTGCAAATAAGTGTATGTGCTGCTAAATCAGCCGCCGTGACGAGTGAATGGTCTGCTTTATACGCAAACCTAACATCCGTATGATACTGGCTAAGAATTTGCTGACCAGCTTGTTTTGCCAAAGAAATAACATCTGAAAGTATGGAATTCATCACAGATATAAATTACTAGGCTCGCTCTGCATCAAGGGTCTACAAAAATAACTGGCGGAGTGGACGGGACTCGAACCCGCGACCCCCGGCGTGACAGGCCGGTATTCTAACCAGCTGAACTACCACTCCCGCATTAAACTAGGTGGTGGGTGCTGTAGGTCTCGAACCTACGACCCTCGCCTTGTAAGGGCGATGCTCTACCAACTGAGCTAAGCACCCCGTTGAAAAGGACGCCATTCTAAACCGATTAAAAAAATATTACTACTCTTTTTGCACGGCCTCCTTAAGCAATTTACCGGCTTTAAATCCAGCCACTTGACTCGCTGCAATCAATAAAGCGGATCCTGTTTTAGGATTACGTCCCTTCCGTGCCTTACGGTGACGTACAGAAAACGTTCCAAAGCCGATCAAAGAGACAGTTTCTCCTTTTTTCAACGCATGCGTAATCGTGAAAGCAACACAGGTTTCTAAAAATGTCGCTGAAAAAACTCTAAATGATATCTTGGAATTCAGCGACATTTTTAGAAACCTGTGTTGCTTTCACGATTACGTCAATTAAATCTGATTTATTCATATACCCTCACATCAGTAAAAAAATTAGGCCCATACCTTTAGATTCAATTTCCAGCATCTTATTTCACACCATACCCAGCATCTTATCCCATCACTATGCGTGGAACCGTTTATATCAATTGCAAGAATCGTCTGTCAACAAAATTGCGGCCCATCGTTCATCAGCGGGGATTTTCTGGAAAAATCTTCGGCTGTATTTTTTTACCAACGAGCTTATTAATAGACGCTAAGCTTTTTTTTTCCCGCGTTAACGAAGATTTAGTGTGGGGAATTGGCTTGGTCGGCTGCTGTAATGCAATATCAAGGACTTGATCGATCCATCGCACGGGGTGAATGACTAATCCCTTCTTGATATTTTGAGGAATCTCTTTGAGATCACGCTTATTTTCTTCAGGAATAATAACTTCACGAATACCCCCTCGGAGGGCAGCCAGTAGTTTTTCTTTTAAGCCACCAATAGGCAACACTTCACCACGTAAGGTAATTTCACCGGTCATCGCTACATCGGCACGCACAGGATTTTTTGTAATAGCAGAGACCAGTGCAGTACACATGCCAATGCCAGCACTGGGCCCATCTTTCGGTGTAGCACCCTCTGGAACATGAACGTGAATATCCTTTTTTTCATAAAAATTAATGGGAATTCCCAAAACTTCAGCACGACTACGAACCACTGTCAGCGCCGCCTGAATAGATTCTTGCATGACCTCTCCCAAATGACCTGTATAACAGGTCTTTCCTTTTCCTGGCACAACCGCTGCTTCAATAGTCAATAAATCACCACCTACTTCTGTCCATGCTAAACCACTGACCTGCCCCACTTGATCATGTTGCTCAACGAGACCATAACGAAAACGTCTAACGCCTAAATATTTCTCCAAATTTTTCTCCGTGACCTCCACGGAGTGTAAATCCGGTTTTCTAGCTATTTCGGTAACCACTTTACGGCAGATTTTAGCAATTTCCCGCTCAAGACTACGCACGCCAGCCTCACGCGTATAGTAACGGATGATTTTTTGAATCGACCCCGTGAGTAGATGCAATTCTTTGTTCTTTGATGTTGTCTTTAGTCCGTTTTGCTTCAGTTGCTTGGGTAATAAATGTTGTGTGGCTATGCTAATTTTTTCATCCTCTGTGTAGCCAGGGATACGTATCACCTCTAAACGATCCAGCAGAGCCGGTGGGATGTTTAAAGTATTGGCTGTCGCTATAAACAACACTTCAGACAGATCGTAACCAACTTCTAAGTAATGATCATCAAAGGCATAATTCTGTTCTGGATCCAATACTTCGAGTAAGGCTGCTGCAGGATCACCACGAAAATCCATGGCCATCTTGTCGATCTCGTCGAGCATAAATAACGGATTTTTAACACCCACTTTTGACATTTTTTGCATGATCCGACCCGGCATCGAGCCAATATAGGTACGCCGATGGCCACGAATGTCCGCATCATCACGCACGCCCCCTAATGAAACACGACAAAATTCACGCCCTATTGCCTTGGCAATCGATTGACCGAGGGAAGTTTTTCCAACACCAGGTGGCCCGACTAAACAAAGAATCGGACCTTTTAATTTCTTAACGCGCTGATGTACTGCTAAAAACTCAATAATTCGCTCCTTAACCTTCTCCAATCCATAGTGTGCTTCCTGGAGTATCTGCTGCGCTCTATCCAAGTCGTAGACAACCTTGCTGCGCTTACTCCAAGGAACTGATACGAGCCAATCGAGATAATTGCGACTTACCGTCGCCTCGGCTGCCATAGGCGACATGGACTTCAGCTTACTGAGTTCAGATAGAGCCTTTTCCTTTGCTTCTTTTGGCATTTTTGCCTTTTCAATGCGCTTAGCAATATCTTCTAGCTCATTCCCAACACCTTGCGATTCACCTAACTCTCTTTGAATAGCTTTCACTTGTTCATTGAGATAATACTCACGCTGGCTCTTCTCCATTTGCTTTTTAACGCGTCCACGAATTCGCTTTTGCATTTGCAACAAATCGATCTCGCTTTCAAGAAAAGCCAACAGTCTCTCTAAGCGCGCCTTTAACGGGAATATTTCTAAAATTTCCTGTTTTTCTCGAATTTTCAGTGCAAGATGGGCGGCTATCATATCTGCTAAACTCGATAGCGTACTTAAGATCTCTAACGGAACCTTTCTATTTAACTTAACGTACTGTTCAAACTGAGAGAGAATGGTGCGTGTCAGCGCTTCTACCTCTTGATCAAGCTCAGTTGTGGGCATTTCCACCACGGCAACATCTGCACTATTATAATCCTTTTCAGCAAAAAATTGCCTAACATGACCACGCTTAGAGCCTTCAACAAGCACCTTAACCGTTCCATCAGGTAATTTTAAAAGTTGCAAAATGCTAGCAATGGTGCCAACTTGATAAAAGCCATCGATGCTAGGATTGTCTTCCGCAGGATTTTTCTGCGCAATAAGTAGAATTTTTTCATCAGTGCCCGTAGCCAGCATCGCCGCTTCCAGCGCTTTGATAGATTGCTTTCGCCCGACAAAAAGCGGAATTACCATGTGAGGATAAACGACGACGTCCCGTAATGGGAGCAGCGGAAGCCTGTATAAGGATGTAGCATCTGCACTCATAATTTGCTTTCCCATAAATTCAATGCCCTTCTTGCCATGCTACTTCTCAGGTAATAGGTCAAGCCAGCAGAGCTCAGAGCTGCCTACTCGTTACCTGCCACCATTTCCTCACTCTCAATTTCTACGTCTTTTTCTTTTTTGTAAATCAACAAGGGCTTAGCGCCCTTACTTACCGTAGCTGCCTCGATAACTACCTTACTTACATTATGCATAGAGGGTAATTCATACATAACACCTAATAGAACCCTTTCTAAAATTGCACGTAAACCTCTTGCACCCGTTTTTTTCTCCAAAGCCTTACTTGCAACAACCTGTAATGCGTCTTCACGAAACTCTAGGTCTACACCATCCATTTTGAATAATTTTAC
>Ga0207003_1153_pt1 | contig 11492 bp, 12 predicted proteins | sample Alteio_BWMinCont_89_FD_153474 | JGI IMG/M metagenome (GOLD analysis project Ga0207003, IMG submission 153474) | Enriched cells from forest soil in Barre Woods Harvard Forest LTER site, Petersham, Massachusetts, United States -... | ecosystem: Environmental > Terrestrial > Soil > Temperate forest >...
ACCGGCGGCGCCTGGCGGATCGCCTGGGCATCAAAAAAGAAAGGACTGCCATAATAGGCTTTGAGAATATCCCACTCGGTGTTGGATACCACCGGCGGCAATTGATAAAGATCGCCGATGTACAAAACCTGCAGGCCGCCAAAGGGCGACAAGGGCTGCTGCCGGAAATGCCGCAGGATCGTATCCACGGCATCCAGCGTGTCCGCCCGCACCATGCTGATCTCATCGATGACCAGTAACTCCAGCTCCTGCAGCAGCTCCCGCTTGGCCGCGTTGAACCGGATATTGCGGAACAGGCTGTTGGCATCCGAGAATCCCGGCTGCTCCGGGTTCCAACCACGGACGGCCGTAGGCAAAAAAGGCCCGAAGGGCAGCTGGAAAAAGGAATGCATCGTGACGCCGCCCGCGTTGATCGCCGCCACACCCGTGGGGGCTACGACGGCCATTTTCTTGAAGCTGTTCTCGCGGATATATTTCAGAAAAGTAGTCTTGCCCGTACCGGCCTTGCCGGTTAGGAAGATGGGCCGCGCGGTCTGATTGACATACTGCAAGGCTAACTGAAATTCCGCGTTGTTGGTATCGGTCGACATAAGGCAGGAAATAAGTGAACGCAAGTTAATCCAATCCGCCCTTACGGATCGATTTCGTCGGCTCGGGCCACTTGATCTGCTCGCCTGTCCGCGTGCTGACCGGTAACACGCTCTTCTCCCGGTTCGTGGTCGCCGGGTCCTCGCTCGCCAGATAGGCGAGCGCGGCGGCCAGGATCGCATTATTCCGCAGATCGTCAAACACGATCTTGTCATAGGTATCCCGGTTGGTATGCCAGGTGTAGGTGCCATACGACCAGTTCAGCGAACTCAGCGAGAATGCCGGGGCGCCCATCGCAACAAAAGAGGCGAAATCCGACCCGCCGCCACCCGGAACACCCGGGAAGGTGGTCTTTATCGAATCCCGGATATTGCCCGGTACTTTCGCCAGCCACCGTTGCAGGTACTCGTAGGAATACAGAAAGCCCTGCCCCGAAAGATTGACCACCCGGCCCGTTCCGTTATCCTGGTTGAAGACGGCCTGGATATGTTGTACTATCTCCGGATGATCCTCCACAAACGCCCTCGACCCGTTGAGCCCTTCCTCCTCACTGCCCCAGTGGCCGACAAGGATGGTGCGTTTGGGATGCGGGTAAACGGTCTTCAGGATGCGCATCGCCTCCATCATGGTCAATGTGCCGGTGCCGTTGTCGGTAGCGCCTGTACCGCCATCCCAGCTATCGAAATGCGCAGAGAGGATCACATACTCATCCGGCTTCTCGCTTCCCTTGATCTCGGCAATCGTATTAAAGGTAGGGACGACACCCAGCTCTTTCGACTCGGTATGCACCCGGATGGTGGGCTTATCGCCGGATTCCGTCAGGCGGTAGAGCAGGCCATAGTCTTCCAGCGCGATATCGATCGTGGGTATCTTTTTGGTGTAAGCCCCAAAGATCTTGTCCACGCCAAAACCCGCCGACCAGTTATTGATGACGACGCCCGCTGCGCCAGCCTTTTCCAGCGCCGCCGGCAGGGTGCGGTTGGTATAGCCCGTCTTCTTTATCCGGGCCGCCCATGCCTCCTGCTGCGCAGTGCGCTCCTTCTTCATTTTCTCAAAGGATGCGGGGGTGGCGAACTCCTGCCAGTTATAATCCGGCCGGCCGGTGGGCTGTAACAGGGAGATCATCACGAATTTCCCTTTCACTGCGGGCAGCCATTGCTGAAAGGCAACGGAGTCGGTGAGATCCGGGAGGATGACCAATTCGGCGGTGATCGTCTTGTCGCCCATCCCGGGACTCCAGGCCAGCTGGGTCGCTTCCAGGCTCTTCACGCGGGGGGTGATCATATCGATATGGGAAATGCCCCGTTCCCAGCCCCGCCATTCGCCCCATTTTTCATTTTTGGCCTCGATACCCCAGGCGCCGTATTTGGCAACCGCCCATTCGTTTGCCTTCGCCATCTGTGGCGTACCCACGAGCCGCGGCCCGATGCGGTCGAATAACTCGTGCGCCAGGACCTGCAGTTGCGAGTTATCGGTCTCTTCTTTGACGATATTATCGATGACGGGATCTTTTAGCTGGCCATAACCCGGATGGGAAAGCAGGGCGGAACCCGCTACAAATATAGCAGCAGCACATTTGCTGAAAATGGAAGCCATAGCAGTATAATTTTTAATTGGATGAGACAATTTACTGCATTTGTGATAATTTTAAGGCGATGAAAAAATTTCCTCCGATGAGAAAACTTTGCTTGCTGATTCTGGCGGCGGTCTTTGTACTCTCCAGCCGGGCCAATCTGCGGCTTCCGAATGTCCTTTCCAGTAATATGGTCCTGCAACAGCGATCGCAGGTAGATCTCTGGGGTTGGTGCGATCCGGGCGAGAAGATCAGGATCGTCGCCTCCTGGAATGACAAGGTGGACTCCGTAACGGGCACCCGCGACGGCCGCTGGAAGATTACCCTGCCGACCCCCGCCGCCGGCGGGCCCTACGTCATCACCTTCAAGGGTTGGAATACCGTCGTACTCGACAATATCCTCGTCGGGGAAGTGTGGGTCTGCAGCGGTCAGTCCAATATGGAAATGTGCGAGACCTGGGGACTCCCCGACGTAAGGGCCGAGCTGCCGGTGTGTAACAACCCCAATATCCGCTTCTTCCACATCCCCCGCACGACCTCCACCCATCCACAGGATGACTGCCCCGGCAAATGGACTCCCTGCGACTCCAATGAATTGAAAAGCTTCAGCGCAGTGGGATATTTTTTTGGAAAAAAACTCAACCAGGACCTCAATGTGCCCATCGGGCTGATCGAAGCCTCCTGGGGCGGTACACCGGCCGAAGTGTGGACGCCCACTTCGATGGTTGCCGAAGATCCGGCGCTGCAAGCCGCCGCCGAACGTCTCCAGCCTGCCAACGGCTGGCCCTACCTGCCGGGTTTTTGCTTCAACGGGATGATCGCGCCGATCACCCCCTTCCGGATTGCCGGCGCCATCTGGTACCAGGGCGAAGGCAATACGGTCAACGGCGACATGTATTCAAAAATTTTCACGGCAATGATTGCCGCCTGGCGCAGCGCCTGGAATGAACCGCTACCCTTCTACTATGTTCAGATAGCACCCTTCACCTATGGCGCCAACAACCAGGGAACGATCGTTCGCGAACAACAGGCCAAAACCATGACTCTGGAGAACACCGGAATGGTAATCGTAAGCGATCTGGTGGATGACACCACCAATATCCACCCCAAGAATAAACATGAGGTCGGTTACCGGCTCGCCGACTGGGCGCTCGCCGAAACCTACCACAAAAGCGGTATAACCTGCAAAAACCCTACCTACCAAAGCATGGAGATAAAGGGCGACAAAGTGACGCTAACCTTTGACAATGCGCCGGGCGGCCTCATCCTAAAAGGCAGCGACGCAAAAGCAATCGTCATTGCGGGCGAAGACCATGTATTCTACCCGGCAAAAGCAAAGATCGAAGGGAATAAACTGATCGTATCGGCCGCTGCCGTAAAAAAACCGGTCGCCGTTCGCTACCAATTTTCCAATGCCGGTATCGGCAATCTCGCCGGCAAGGAAGGTTTGCCGCTGGCGCCCTTCCGCACCGATAACTGGCCGGTGCCGCTTCAATGAACAGAGATAACCATCTTTACCGATCCGCTGCTGACCGATAGCGGGATCGCCTCCAACCCTGGGACAAAATTGAACACGCGCCCGTCGGTCGGCGGCAGCCACACCAGTTTGTCTGCATTCACCAGTACGCTTGCCCGCGGCTTTCGCACCAGCATTCTATGGTCCCCCTGCCATACCTGCGCTTCCCCACCAGGGGAGATCACGGGCAGGATGACCCTTGCTTGCGGATGCGCACATTCAAAGCGGACCTCCACTGCATCCTCTGAAAAGATATATTCGATCCGGTAGGGTACAGCGCCAACCGCCGGGTTCTGCTGATCCTTGTTGACCAGCCGCCCCTGCACTGTTATCCTGATCCGCTTTGGTCCGCCATCCATCTCCATCGTCGCGGCCAGATCACTGCAACTGAGATAGGCAACCCCGTTCGTAACAACCTCGATCCTTGGTGTCAGCGGCATCGAAAATGGATCATTGTCCGCCTGCATATTTCCCGCCTCTATCAGCTGATAGGCAGTCATGCTGGCGCATAACAACGGCCCGGTTCGCTCGTGCCAGAGCATCGTCAACGCTCCGCCTGTGGCATGTCCCGCGTGCATTGCCTTGTATTCCCGGTCATAACCGGTCACCGTCGCCCGATACCCGCCAACCGAAATAAGCCAGGTTTGGATGTCGGCAAAGAACCGGCTAGCATAGGCGCCCTCCCGCGGCAACGCCGCATTTCCGGCACGCACCTCCGGCAAGCCATGATCCAGCACCGTAGTTAGCGCCTTGATATGACAAAAAGTATGGTGGACGCTGGGCGGCACGCCATGCGACAAATAATGCGGCCCGCCGTATAGCAAGCCCTCATGCGTATATTCCTTCAACAACGAAGCATTCTTGAAGGCGGCCCGCGCAAACCGCGCATCCCGGCCGGAAAGAAGCGCATACGCCGGCTGACACCCGTCCGAAGTGCGGCTGCCCCAGTAGGTCCATTTATAGTTCCGCGTCCCCCAGCTGTTATCCCATCCTCCATCCGGCAGCATAAACTCCAAATGCGTCTGTAAACTTCGGGTCACGACCGCCAGCAACTCCTCGTCCTTATTCAACAACCCATACAACGCCAGCGAGGGCAGCGTTTCTTCTACATTGTACCCCAGGTCTACAGAAAAACAGCCCTTGGGGCTGGATTGGTAGTAAGGCGTCCCTTCGCCAAACACAAATGCGTCCGTCTTCGAAAAAAAGCCCGTCGCCTGCCGCGATAACAATTTACCCCGCTCGCGATACTTCGGCACATCCTGTATGGTCCCCAGTAGTGACAGGGCATAGGAGGCCGATAGCGGATAGTTGATATTTCCGTAATCGATATTGACGGTGTTATAGATAAACTCACCCGCTTTCATCAGCCGGTCTTCCATGGCCCGGCGGAAGGCCGGTTCCATCAGGTCGCCATGATAACGGATCGCCTCGCAAAGCGCGATCACCGTAAATACCGTCGTGCCTTTCCACGAATCCTTTATCTCGTTCAGCCAGGACCCGTCCGGCTGGCTTACATGCCCCTCCATCCAACGAAACAGCAATTCGGAGGCATCGATATACCGGTGGTCGCCGGTCCGGCGCGCCATATGCATAAAGGGATAGATGGTATCTCCCACGCGGCCATGCACGATCTTCCGGGTTGGGCAAAGGATGCCGCCATAGTCATCGGCGCGGGCGGCATCAACCACCTGCAAACGCAAGAGCGCCTGTGCCCAGTCGGCGGTTAATTCCCGGCACAGGGCTGCAAACTCTTCCTGCGCCGCGGTCCGCGGCCCGTGCGAAGCCAGCCCGAGCCCGATCCCGCCGAGGCCGATCCCGCCGAGGCCGATCCCGCCAAGGGCGACCCAAAAAAAATCCCGTCTTGTCAGTGAAGTCCGCATAGGTTAGGCTGATTGCTGAGATTCTGCGCCCGGCTTCGGCCTCGTAAGGGTGGTGGGACCATTCCTTCTTTCCAACCAGGAATCGAATAAGGTATATGATACCGACAGGATGATGGCGCCCTTGAACATGCCGGTAAATCCCCAGGCCGCCAATCCCCCGACGACGCCCAGGAAGAGGACGAGGAACGGCAGTTTCCCGCCGCTCTTGGCGATCAGCACCGGCTTTAGCAGCGCATCAACGATCAGCAGCGCAATGCCATAGATGATCAGGAAGATCGTCATTCCCGTATGTCCCTGGCTCGCGGTCCAGATCACCAGCGGTATCCAAACCGCAAGGGGGCCCAGTTGGATCAGCACCAGGAAAAAGATCAATGCCGAAAGAAGAATAGCTAAGTGGACTCCGGCGATGAGCAAGCCGATCCACGAAAGGATGGCCGCAATAAAGGCCGTCCCCATCACGCCGATGGATACGCTTTTTATGGCCACGGTCGTGGCCTGTATCAGCGAAAGCCCTTCCCGCCTGCCCAGCAAATGTACGGTCACCGCCTTTATCGGGGACAGCGCCTTCTCGCCGGAAACAAGCAAAAAGGCAGAGATCACGATCCCCGCAATGAATTGCAGCGCCGTACCGACCATCCCCGCGCCGCTGGTAAGGATATGCCGCAGGGCCATCCGGATGGGCTCGCCATGGGTGGTGATGGTTTCGCGCGGGCTGTTTTGCAATTGCTGCCAGAAGGAACTGATGTCCTCGCCTGCAAGCGGCAGATTAATGATCCATGCCGGCAATGGCGGCAACCCATTCGTCTTGATATCGTTCATCCAGGCGATGGCTTCCTTCACATGGTGCCGCAGCGCCGAGATGATCAGCGTTATCGGTAACGCGATGATCGCGATCAGCACGACGGTGTAGATCACGGCTGCGAGGATCCTCCGGCCGCGCAGTCGCCTCACCAGCCATTCGAAGGCTCCGGCAAAGGAAACGGAAAAGATAAGCGCAAAGGTCAGCACGCCAAAAAAGACCCGCAGGACATCGTACACGGCCAGCAGCAGGCTGAGCAGGAGCAGGACCACCAGGATGGTCTCGATCATGCTGCGGGAGGTGGAAGGAAAAGACTTGTTCATAGTGGGTTAGCCTGCCATAAAAAGCAGACCTAAATTTAATCTTATTTACCCATTTTTTGCATAGCCTTTTCGATCACTCCCTTGTCGGATCGCGTTCGGGCAAGGGCATAGGCCCTTTGCAAATGTCCCAGGGCCTTGTCTTTGTCAAGCTCGCGATAGAGTTCCCCCAGCAGCGTATAGTAATAAGGGTTATCCGTAAGCGGTAATTTCTCCGCGGCGGCAATGGCCTCTTCCTTTCCCCGGGCCCGGGATAAGGCAAAGGTCCGATTCAGCGCGGCGATGGGCGAATAAGCGATGGTCAGTAGCCGGTTATACAGCTGCAGGATATTCTCCCATTTTTCCGGGCTGTCGGTCTTGATGGTATGCCAGTAAGCGATGCCGGCCTCCAGATGATATTTGGACAGGGTATCGCCCTGCGATGCCCGGTGCAGGTGCCAGGCCCCCCTGCCGATGAGTCCCTGGTCCCATAGCCCCTCGTCCTGATCCGCATACAGGATGATCTCCCCATTCCGGTCCTTTCGCGCCGGAAACCGGGACGCGTGAAAACACATCAGGGCGAACAGGGCATGGACGATCGGCAGATCGGTGGAAGGATTGCCGGTAAGCTGGTGAGTGAGCCGCATGGCTTCGGCACAAAGATCTTCGCGTAAGACCGCGTCCTGGCTTTCGGAATAATATCCTTCGTTGTACAACAGGTAAAGGGTCAGCAGGACGGTGTCCAGCCGCTTGGGAAGTTCCGCTTCGGGCGGAAATTCGATTGCCGCCCTCTCCGCCCGCAATTTTTCCCGGGCCCTGAAAAGGCGTTTATTGATGGTTTCCTTGTTGGTAAGGAAAGCGGTGGCGATCTCATCGATCCCAAATCCACAGAGCGTGCGAAGCGCCAGGCAGATCTGGCCTTCCGCCGGCAGCGAAGGATGACAGACCGCGAACAGCATCTGCAACTGGCTGTCGCTGATATTTTTCTCGGACAGATCGATCTCCATCTCACCGGAGCCGGCCACCCCCTGCTTCAGTGCAGGCACTATCTTCGCGAGAAAGAGCTTATCCCGCCGCAGATGATTCCTCGCCTTGTTTTTGGCGATAGCGTACAGCCATGCCGTCGGATTGGGCGGAACGCCCTTGTAGGGCCAGATCTCCAAGGCAGCCAGAAACGTTTCGCCCGCGATATCTTCCGCCGTCTCGATATGCTCCAAACCAAAGAGACTGCAGAGGACGGCCACGATCTTGCTGAACTCCCGCCGGAACAGGTGTGGGATCAAGGCCCCGGCGTTGCCGCCGGGGTCCTGAAAAGCGCTAGTGGGTTCCATCGCCCCTGGCGATTTTTCTTACTTCCACCGTATTGCCGTCACCCTGCAGTACCGGGCAACCTCTGGCAAATTCCACCGCCTCTTCGACGGTGTCGGCCTTGACGATGATAAACCCGCCGATGGTCTCCTTTATCTCCCCAAAGGGACCGTTGGTCACCACACCTTTATGGTGTACCACTCTGGCGCCGTCAAAGGGCAGGCCGGTGCCGCTGGAGAATTTGTTCTGGGCGGCGATGCCTCCGATCCAATCCATGGTTTGCTTCATCCATACCTGGATCTGCTCCGGTGAGGCGACCTTGTTGCCGTCTTCATGCCTGAAAATCAAGATGTACTCGTCCATTTTTCAACTTTTAAAGATGATTTGATGATGATTACAGGTCAATATCAAATGAAATTAGACAAATTGGACAGGTCGGTTGTCCAAAAATATGTAGCCAACTACGTAGATTAAGACATATATTTGCATCATGCAACCGCTACTTACCATCGTCCCGCTGTCAAACGCCCATCGCGACCTCGCGGCGGCATTGATCCTGCCGATCCAGCAGATGGAATTCAATGTCCCCATCACCCTCGCCGACCAGCCCGACCTCCTGGACCTGGAAGGGGCATATTTTCGCCCCGGCGGCCATTTCTGGGGCGCCTTTGTCGACGGCGAGCTCGCCGGAACGATCGGTCTCCTGGTGCCTCCCGGCATTGGCGAGGCATCCACCCCCGCCCCGATAGGCGTCATCCGAAAGATGTTTGTAAAATCCGCGTACCGGGGAAAGCAATGGCGCGTCGCGCAACAATTGCTCGAAACCCTGGTCGCTTACGCCCGGGGATCCGGGATAGCGGAGATCTATTTAGGAACCATCGGCGTGATGAAGGCCGCCCACAGGTTTTACGAAAAGAACGGCTTTAAAAGGATAGAGAAGGCGGATATCCCCGCCGCATTCCCCTTTATGCCTGTGGACGATACCTTCTATCATCTGGAAATACATTTATTCAAAACCAACGAAGCATGAGCGTCATCGATGATTCCGGCGTATTGGCGATCGCCACCCGGCTGATGCGGCTGAGCGAACAGTTTCGCAAGGACGGCCACCTTGTTTACAAGGAATACGGCATCGACTTCGAACCAAAATGGTTCCCCGTCATCTATGCCCTGCACCATAAGACCCAATTGAGTGTCGTCGAACTCGCGGCGGAGATCGGCTATACCCACCCCTCCACCATCAGCCTCCTTAAGGAACTGGAAAAACAAAAATGGGTCCGGTCGCAAAAGGACAAAACCGACGAGCGAAAGCGGATGATCCGGCTTTCGGAAAAGGGTCGGGATCTGGTAACGCAGATGGAGCCCGTCTGGCAGGTCTTCCGTGACGCCTTCGCCGACCTGCTGGATACAAAGCACGACCTGATGCAGGCCATCGCCGAAGTCGAAGCCAATTTCAAGGAAAAAAGCCTGTACCAGCGGGCCCTGCAGCACCGGCGGTAGCTGCTAAGGATTCCAGCTTGTCTTTTCCTCCACGGGCCCGCGTTTGCCGGTTTTCACCGGCTCATCCGTATAACCCATATACAGCAGCCCCAGCAGCATGTCTTCCTCTTCCAACCCCAAAAATTCTTTCATTACGGGCTGCATGACCACTCCCCCCGTACTCCAAAGCACAGCAATCCCCAGCGCCCCGGCGCCCAGCAGGATATTCTCGACCGCGGCAGCGGTGGCGCAGATCTCCTCCAGCGCGGTGATATTGGGGTTGCCGCCCCGCCGCATATACACCACTATCACATGCGAGGCCTTGTCGCCGTTATGCAGCTGTTTCTCATACTTCGCTTGTGTAAACTTCTCTGCCGGCGTGGATTGCTTGTATAACCCGGCATGTTCATGGCAAAACCGCTGCACGGCCTCACCACTGTAAACGATAAAGCGCCAGGGCTCGGTATTGCCGTGCGTAGGCGCCCAGTTGGCCAGGTCCAGCAATTGCCGGATCAGCCCGTCTTCTATTTTCTTTCCATTCAAATCGGCGGGCTTCGTGCTGCGCCTGTTTACGACAACATCCTGCAGATTCCTGTATTGATCCATAGCGCAAAAATGAGACAATATTTAATACATTTGATCAACTACATGAATTAGGATTATCTCGAATTTACCGCGGCAAAATGATTTTTTGGGGTTAACTTGGTATAAATCGCTATATTAGTATCGGGTCAAAATCAGTTTACCCATGGGAAGCGCTTCGTTAATCGTTCTTTTACTTGCCGGGGTCGCCTTTGCAGCCGGGGGCATCGCAGTTGCGCGCTTCTTTGTAAAAGGAAAGAAGAACGCGCAAAAAGGGCAGGCCTATGAATGCGGCATCCCCACCGCCGGCACCCCCTGGAATCAATTCAACGTAGGGTATTATTTATACGCGCTGATCTTCCTCATCTTCGATGTAGAACTCGTTTTCATGTATCCCTGGGCCGTGGCAGTTCGGACGATCGGGATGGCGGCATTCACCGAGATCCTGGTCTTTCTGTTCATCCTGTTCATGGGATTCCTGTACGCACATAAAAAGGGAGCGTTGAAATGGATGTAAATCCGTCCATAAATGAAGTTAATCCGGGTCCTTCGGGCGGGCCGTCAGAGGCGGCCCCGAAGTCCTTTCCCGGGGAAGTCCATCCCACCGCCGGCGGCGGTATCCTGGTGACCAAGCTGGACGAAGTGATCAACTGGGCGCGGAGCAACTCCCTCTGGCCCCTGGTCTTCGGCACGAGCTGCTGCGCCATCGAGATGATGTCCACGGCCGCTGCGAAATACGACTGGTCGCGTTTTGGCTTCGAGGTGGCAAGGGCTACGCCAAGGCAGGCAGACGTGATCATCATCGCGGGGACGATCGTGAACAAAATGGCCCCGGTGCTGAAACGCCTGTACGACCAGATGGCCGATCCGAAATACGTCATCGCAATGGGCGCCTGCGCAACAAGCGGCGGCCCCTTCTTCTATAATACCTATTCGGTGGTAAAAGGCGCGGATCACGTGATCCCGGTGGACGTGTACGTAGCGGGCTGCCCACCCCGGCCGGAAGCCCTGCTCCATGCCCTCATCACCCTGCAGGAAAAAATCCGGAAAGGAGCCTCATGAACGCCGAAGAACTAAAACAAAACCTGACGGTCCTCATTCCTTCGGCCGCCTTCGAAGAAGGCAGCGAATGGACGACGATTGGCATCGGGCCCGCCGCATGGGCGACATTCGCCCGGCAGCTTCGTTCGACGACAGGACTGGACTTCGACTATCTGTTTTGCATAACGGCCGTGGATTGGAGGACCCATTTTACCATGGTCTATCACCTTAGCTCTACCCTCCATCGTCACACGCTGGTGGTAAAGATAAAACTGGATCGCGCCGGCCCCGAGGTCGCATCGGTGGCGGATATCTGGCGCACGGCCGAGTTTCACGAACGCGAGGCCTACGATCTGATGGGCGTGGTCTTCACCGGCCACCCCGATCTCCGCAGGCTCTTCATGACGGACGATTGGAAGGGCTGGCC
>Ga0207003_1184_pt1 | contig 11441 bp, 10 predicted proteins | sample Alteio_BWMinCont_89_FD_153474 | JGI IMG/M metagenome (GOLD analysis project Ga0207003, IMG submission 153474) | Enriched cells from forest soil in Barre Woods Harvard Forest LTER site, Petersham, Massachusetts, United States -... | ecosystem: Environmental > Terrestrial > Soil > Temperate forest >...
TTTCATTTTGAATGAACTGAGTAAGGTCGGTTGGAAAAAAATTCTGTTATTGACCCTCGTCGGTGCTGCTGTAGGCGCAGCCTGCGCTCTCTCGATGGGTGCTGCCGCTCTTCCCGGCGCAGCTGTTTTTGGGGCAATCGCCTCTGGAATCAGTGCCGGTTCTATCGCATCGGGATTGACTGTAGCTGTGGGTTTAGGAGGCGCTTTAGTCGGTGCTGGGATTCCCCTCGCTGTAAAACTGCTGAGAGTAACTGGGGAGTTAATCGTCGGTGGTGTAAGAGGTTTGGGTCGTTTGATTTTCAAACCGAAGGCGGTTCCTGATGCTGTTTTGGATGCTATTCCTAATGCTGCTCTTATTCCCGATTCTGAGCGTAGCCTCCATTCTGTTTCTGCTCCTAATTTTTTTAATTCTAAATCTAGTCAGCATGATTCCATTTCTAGCATTGGTTCTATTTCTAGCATTGGTTCTATTCTTAATCGTGATGCTGATTTTGAACCTCCTGATGCTATTCCTGATTCTGATCCTGTTCCTGTTACAGCAGCTTCTTCTCCTATTCCGATTCCTGGCTCCGATCAAAATATAAATCGACGTCTAAGTAATGCATCACCATCACAAAGACCATCACGATCATCATCACCAGAACCAGAACGCCTGATAGAATCAAGATCATCATCACCAGCGCCTGCGCCACAACTAGGATCGTCACCAAGAGGAAAAGTATCAGACCTGACAATCATTAAGTCACCAAATGCTCGAGAGATTGCCCCATCTCGATCTGAAAGCCCTACTCTTCAAAACAATAATACTCTTACCAAATCATAAAAATTTGCAGAATCCCCTATTCTCGTTTACTCTTACACGCCACAGAAACTAGGAGAGATGGCCGAGCGGTTTAAGGCGCACGCCTGGAAAGTGTGTGTACGTTTAACGACGTACCGAGGGTTCGAATCCCTCTCTCTCCGCCAGTTATGGCAGCAAGTATTGGTCCCTTCGCGACGATATGTTGTGAACCCCGCCAGGTCCGGAAGGAAGCAACGGTAATGACAGATTCGGGCGCCGAAGTCAGGCTGATATGCGCTGCCTCCTTTGAAAAAGCAAGGAAAACACTCATGACCCACCAAGTCCTCGCACGCAAATGGCGCCCTCGTACTTTTCAAGAAATGGTCGGACAAGAACATATCTTACGCATGCTGACGCATGCACTGGATTCCCAACGTTTGCATCATGCGTATCTTTTTACCGGCACGCGCGGTGTAGGGAAAACCACATTGGGTCGTATTCTCGCGAAATGCCTCAACTGCGAAACAGGAATCACTTCTACTCCCTGCAATACATGCTCTATTTGCAAGGCTATTGATGCTGGGAACTGTCTGGATTTGATTGAAGTCGATGCGGCTTCTCGTACAAAAGTCGAAGATACGCGTGAATTATTGGATAACGTGCAATACGCTCCGACTCAAGGGCGTTACAAAATTTATTTGATCGACGAAGTGCATATGCTGTCGAATCACAGTTTTAATGCCTTACTTAAAACATTAGAAGAACCACCCGCTCATGTGAAATTTTTATTGGCAACAACCGATCCCAAACGTTTGCCTATTACGATTTTATCGCGATGTCTGCAATTTAATTTACGACACGTTCCCATCGAAAAAATAACGCAACATCTTGCTCATATCTGCACAACAGAAAATATTGTATTTGAAATAGCTGCACTGCAATCACTCGCTCAAGCAGCTGATGGCAGTATGCGCGATGCGCTGAGCCTGCTGGATCAAGCGATTGCATTTTGTGCTGGGAATGTGAAATCCACAGAAACACGCATGATGCTGGGCTGCATGGATCAGGATGTTATTTTTCATTTGCTCGATGCATTGGCAAAATCAAATGGTTCACAATTGTTGACTGAAATCACGGAACTCGCACAACACGGTCCTGATTTTAATCAAGTGTTAGAAGATGTATTGTCGACCTTGCATCAAATTTCGATTGCACAAATCGTTCCGGATGCGCGTGCTTACTCAGAACAAATTCAACAATTCGCTAAAACTTTTTCGGCCGAAGATATTCAATTGTATTATCAAATCGGTTTAATAGGTCGACGAGATTTACCTTTCGCACCGAGTGCACATCAAGGATTTGAAATGATGATGTTGCGCATGTTGGCGTTTCATCCTGTTGTTGCGCCGCAAACGCAAAACACAGTGTCTGCCGCACCCTCTCAGGCTGCTCCGGTTGCCTCAGCGCCTCTGACTTGGACTGAAATATTATCCAAACTGCCCTTGTCTGGGATGGCTCTCGCCCTCGCCTCGCATTGCGCGCTGACGCGTTTATCCGATCATAAGATTGAGCTTTCTCTGGAAGCCAAACACGAATCTCTACTCAATAAAAAATTAGTCGAACGAATAGAACAGGCTTTAATTCAACATCTTAACAAATCGATTCAACTGGAAATTAAAATAACGAAAACGGAACTCAATACACCCGCGCAGCAACAAGGGGAAAAACAGGCAAAACGTCATGCCGATGCAACAACACTGATTCAAAACAACCCGCAGGTACAAAAAATTATGGATGTATTTGAAGCCACGCTCGATCCGAATTCAATTACCGCCGTGTAAATTTTTTGTTATACTGCTTTATTATTTTTTTTTTGAGATAGGAATGAATAGTATGAATAAGCCATTAGAAAAACCCAGCCTGAATGACTTAATGAAAAAAGCACAGGAAATGCAGAAAAAAATGCAAGAAATTCAAAAGCAAATTGCAGAAATGGAAGTGATCGGACAATCAGGCGGCGGCTTGGTTAAAATTGTGATGACTGGTCAGCACTACGCAAAACGCGTCACGATTGATCCAGAAGTCCTCAAAGAAGAGAAATCGATTATTGAAGATCTCATTGCAGCAGCAATTAATGATGCAGCAGAGCGCATTGAACGTGGCACTCGAGAAAAAATGAATGTGTTAACAGGCATTAAATTACCCGAAGGTTTTGATTTACCGCCTACATAATTCACATGAAATTCAGCCCACTACTCGAACAACTCATTGAAGCATTGCGCTGTTTACCCGGGGTCGGGCCGAAAACAGCGCAACGTATGGCGTTTCAATTGTTGGAACGCGGCCGCAATAACGGAAAACAGTTGGCGAAAATATTACAAACTGCGATGGATGATATTCATCATTGCAAAAACTGTCGGACATTCAGTGAAACAGAACTGTGCGCATTGTGTGCTTCGTTCAATCGAGATCACGGTTTGCTTTGCGTTGTTGAAAGTCCGAGCGATATGGCTGCTGTCGAGCAAATGGGGAGTTATCGCGGATTGTATTTTGTGTTGATGGGCCATCTTTCTCCTTTGGATGGAATTGGTCCTGATGATTTAGGCATGAAAGAATTGAACGCGTTACTGACCCAACGTGAAGTAAAAGAAGTGATCCTCGCTACAAATCCCACCGTTGAGGGCGAAGCCACCGCCCACTATATTTCAGAACTCATCAAACCCTACCACGTCAAAATCACGCGTATTGCGCACGGCGTCCCCTTGGGCGGCGAGCTGGAATATATTGATTGCGGAACACTCGCCCATGCGTTTTCGGGGAGAGAGGAAATTGCATAAACGGTGGATTACGACGCAAAAAGCGCGTCTAATCCACCCTACGTCCTTCTTCAATCTCTGATGAGAAAATGTAGGGTGGATTAGACGCGCTTTTTGCGTCGTAATCCACCAATCCACCCCACGTCCTTCTTCAATCTCTGATGAGAAAATGTAGGGTGGATTAGACGCGCTTTTTGCGTCGTAATCCACCAATCCACCCTACGTCCTTCTCCAATCTCTGATGAGAAAATGTAGGGTGGATTAGACGCGCTTTTTGCGTCGTAATCCACCAATCCACCCTACGTCCTTCTTCAATCTCTGATGAGAAAATGTAGGGTGGATTAGACGCGCTTTTTGCGTCGTAATCCACCAGTCAAACTAATATAAGCGAACACAACAATGAATAAAATATTCTACATTTTTATTTTTTTTCTTTTTTCATCTCTAACTTTCGCCGATGAATTAATCATCGAGCCCGACGCAGGGCGCGCGCCACTCTTGAATGCCATCAACCATAGCCAATCGTCTATCGATCTCGTCATCTATGGTTTTACCGATAAAACTTTTATGAACGCACTCATTCGCGCTAAAAATAACGGAAAAAAAATCCAGATCCTCATCGAACCCCATCCTTACAAATCCGATTATGAAAATAATCGCGCTGTTCGCGCATTACGCGCAGAAAATATTTCTCTCGCCTGGCCCGATAAAAAATTTCAACTCACCCATCAAAAAACCTTTATTTTCGATCAACAAACTGCGGTCGTGATGACGTTCAATTTAACGCACTCCAGCTTCGCCCGAGAGCGTAATTTTGCATTAGTGGTGACAGATCCGAATGAGGTTCAGGAAATCAAACGGGTATTTGACGCAGACGTCGCACACCAACACACGACTGTCACTGATCCTCGTTTAGTGTGGAGCCCCGATAATAGTCGCGAAAAAATAACGCGCTTCATTCAATCCGCGCATTCGGAGATTGATATTTATGCGGAAGATATCACTGACTATCAAATCATCGGCACGCTTGCAAAAGCTGCTCGCGCAGGTATCGATGTGAAAATTTTATTATCGGTATCACCTGAAAAATTACAAAATAACAAAATAGCTTTTCTAAAAAAATCCGGCGTGATGATTCATAATAGCCAGCATTATCACATTCATGCGAAAGTGATTATTATCGATCACCAACGGGCTTTGTTGGGATCGATTAATCTTACCAAACCTTCCCTGGACGATAATCGGGAATTGTCTGTGATGACGCAAGATAACCATGTAATAAGTGAATTAAATAATATTTTCAGTAGTGATTGGTAATTAGTCGCTGGCGCGAAATTAAAATGTAGGGTGGATTAGCCCCGCACTTGTTGCGGGGGTTTTTTACGACGTAATCCACCTTTTCGCAGTCACTTTGGTGGATTACGATGCAAAAAACCCCCGCAACAAGTGCGGGGCTAATCCACCCTACAAAAAAACAATTTTTAATTTCGCGCCAGCGACTAATTAATGCAACCGAGCGCGAAACGCCGTAGCAACTTCTTCCGGTGCAGTTAAAACCATTTTAGGAATTTGCACGGTAAAACTCGCTTCGTCGAGCGTTTGAAATTCGTAATGTCCTTCCATGATGCCTTGCGGTGTCGCCAGTTGACACAAACTGCTATAAACAAATTTTTTGCCAGGCTTGATGAGCGGCTGCAATCCAACAACCCCTGGCCCGCGCACTTCTTCCACATGCCCAGTCATATCCGTAATTCGCCAGTGTCGATGTAACAGTTGAACAATGTCATCTTTGCTCTCATTCTCAATAGTTATTTCATATGACCATAAAAAACATTGTTTTTCCTGGGAAGATTGCCCAGATAAATACGTGGGTTGAGCATTGATCTTCATTTTAATTTTTTTCATGTTAGCCTCATAAGAATGGGTATATACTGTCTTTTCCAGCCCATTAAAAACCATTACGCCAATGACAACAAAATCAACCCGACAGAGTTTTTTGTTATCAGTCATTTTCCATGCATTACTCTTGTTATTTTTGTTGAGCGGCCCTTTCATTTTTACGTTTAATCCGAAAAAAATAGAAGAAAAATCGCCGGAATTGTATATCCCTTCGTATGTTTATAAAGGGAACATCACGCCTACCGCTCAACAGGCTGTCGCGCGCAGTGCGGCTCAAACACAACCTGTCATGAAAGCGCAACAGAGTGCACCATCCATTCAAAAAATGCAAAATAAATCGGGCACACTGGCCTCTTCCATTCCTAAAAATAATTCATTTCAACCCAAATCGATTTTAGAAATGTCCCGCAATCTCATTCAAAAAAATCAAGTCAATACAGCTCTGAATCGGTTAAATAACGCCGAGCCGCCTATTTTATTAGTCGGCGATAAACGTGCCATCGTGGATCCGCTCGTCAAATTGCTAGGACGTTCTCTCTCAGCGCATTTTCATTATCCTAAAATCGAAGGGATGTTTGGCGCGAGAGGTAAAGTGTATGTTGAGTTAGTCTTGCATCCGGAAGGATATTTTTCAGATGTGCAAATTGTTTTATCGAGCGATATTCAGGATTTTAATGCCGCTGCGCTGTATGCAGTCAATACTGCCCCGACCGTGGTGGGCGCGAATAAATTTTTGTCCAGGCCCACGCGGTTTGTGGTTGGATTTTTATTCGAATAAATCTATAATCCTTCACTTCTGTTATGCCATCATTACCCGTATCCATCATTGCTAGCACCCGTCATTGCTGGCATCTGTCATTGCGAGGAGCGCTTTTTGCGGCGAAGCAATCCAGAGGACTTTTGCAATGCCTTTCTGGATTGCTTCGTCGCAAAAAACGCTCCTCGCAATGACAAGTACTAAATGACAAATACTAGTGGAGATTATAGATATGAAAATGAAAATTGTATTGTTAGGCCTGCTCTTTGGATTGATGTCCCAATTATCCCAAGCCATTTCCATCGGCAGTATTTCAGACGCTATTTCGAATCATACTTCAACGAATGCTTCTCAAAATACCGCGCGCCCTGCAGAAGAAGACACTGCAAAAAACACCCCCACGGCTCAACGCTCTGCTCCTCGCATTGCAGAAAAAACAGCAGCTGCATCCACAGAAACCCATCTTCCCAATCCTGCGCTATTTGTCGAAGATGCAGCGATGACGGGTTATATTCATTCGCAATTGTTGCTTCAAAGAAATATTCCCAGCGTGAATGTCACGACGGAAAATGCGGTAGTTTCGCTGAGCGGAACGGTTGATACGCAAGAACAGGTAGATCAACTAGTGAAAATAGCGTCTTCTGTCAAGGGCGTGAAGCGTGTTGATACGGAACATCTTGTGATTCGCGAAAAGATCTAATGAAATGGTGGGCAAAGCGTAGCGTGCCCACCATTTCCCTGCAACAATCGATCAATACGACTTCACAATCACTTTCGTACCAATGTGAGCAAAATCAAACCGTATCCATTCCGCATCGTCCACATGTAAACGCACACACCCGTGACTCGCATTTCCATCTACCACATTGTATGAACCATGTAATCCTTGGTTACCATTGAAAAACATACAATACGGCATAGGCGCACCGCCCCGCGGCAAAGGATAAATAGTCGATTTACACGATGCCGAACCTAACGATTGAATACGAAAACTACCCGATCGTGTATGGCAGCGTCGACCAATATCCGGACACCAATTGCCGCCCGCTGTGGCCAGCCCACCGCGTATCAAATCCCCATTTGCACCGTAGGCTCCCCACGCATGCACATTTGGATCCACGACGATGACCTTTTCACCCGTAGCTGCAATCGTGTTAGGCATCCGCGCCGCATAATTCGGTGTGGGTTTGTTTTCGGCTGTCGCTGGTTTGGGAATCGGCGTTGCTGCAGAGGTTCCCTCCGACGGCCCGTAAGTTGAACAGGAACACAGGACAAATGTTAAAAACAATATCAGTGCAATATTTCGCATAGCATCACTCCTTTTGTTCATTTTATGGCTTTATTTTACCGTAAATAGGGATGGGGGATTTTCTGAATAGGTCAAATTTAGGACTGATTGGGATTTTTGAGGGATTAAATAAGCAAACTCTAAACAGGAAGGGAATTCCGGATAAGCCACCCACCCTTTGTCATGCCAGCATGCTTTAGCTGGCATCCAATGTCTTTAAGTCGCTGGATGCCAGCTAAAAGCATGCTGGCATGACAAATTCCTTATTTAAAATTCGCGTAGATGGCGTTCAATTAAAATGTCCGGTTTTTTTAACGTATATGTTATTGATTATATGGTATTTTTCTTATAAAAATGGGACTTTCATGTCCGGTTTTATGTCCGATGTGCTTAGCAGCCAGGACAGCCTAGAGCAGGCGTATAAGCTGCAACAGTTGAAGCGCTTTGGGATTGGTTTTGCTTCGGATGATTTTGATAAATACGGATGAGCACTAAAAATGCATTGTAAGTATGAGATTCTACTGCTGCAAGAGAAAACAGAGGACTTCCGTGTCCAGTTGTATGTTCAAATAAGGCTAGAGAGTTTTTGTGGACGTCCTGTCCACGAGAGATGGTGCAGATACTAGTTAGAATGACGTGGAGCAGAAGCATGAACCATAACAGGTGAAGTGCTTTGTTGCTGTTGTGCTCGCTGCTGGGCAATAACGTTGGCAGCAGTACCAGCAGTGGTAGCACTAGTAGCAAACATACTCCATCCCGAGAGACCAGAAGCAGTTGACGATAAAGGGGCTGGCTGTGCAACTGCTGGCAAAGGATCAAGAGGGGGGCTACCCGGTCGAGATATTTTCTCAACCGGCGCCCCTTCTGGTGAAGAAGGAGGTGAATGGCGTTGGCTACGCTCAGAAGAGCGTCGAGATTTTTTGTCAATCGACGCATCTCCCTCCGGTGAATAAAGAGGTGAACGATATTGGCTACGGTAAGAAGAGGGGGGAGAATAATGCTGACTTTGGTGTTGTATAGTAGAACAAGCCGTCGTATATTGCGCCAGGAAGTTAGCTGCACTTCCTGGATAAGCTTGCATATAGACCTTAAAACAATCTACTGCAACGCGATTCATATCGAACGGAAGCGCTGCTGCTTCATTGCGATTCGCGTGGAGCACAGATACTGCTTCCCTACTGCGAGGTGATACATTGTCACTAGCGTCATCACGACGGGCAAGTTTCAACAAAGTAGTGCTCGTCGTAGTAACCGTCTTAGCTTCAGAAGAAGATGAAGATACAGACGTTGGGAGCTCGGTGGAACTTTGCCACACAGATGGTCCTTCTTGCTTTGATTCCATCACAGAAGCATCGGCCACTGCAGGAGAACCTTCTTTTTGCCTTGGAGATGTTTCTTCCTTCTTATGTTCTAGCTGAGCTGGCTGATAGAGCGGGTTAAGCTTATCTACATCGTATTTATAATGAACAAGACTCTTAGCTACCCGCTGAAAGTCTTTGGTCGCTTTCCAGCGAGCATTAGTTGCAGTTTTAGTAAAATCACTTGCATACCATAGAGAAACTGCTTTTCCAATATTTTCGGCAGCGCTAGGTAAATGCCAGAACAAACAATCAACTGTCGTGGCGATAATGTGATATGTTGTTGATTCCTTCCATTCTGGGTGCTTTCCAAGTGCATTTTTAACATCAGTCTGCAAAGTTGTGTGAAAACTAGTATCCGATAGCATAATTGTTTCGAGTTGTGTGCGAAGACTTTTCCACGCATCACTTTCTCTTATCTCTTCAATATCCTTAATACCGCCGCACCTGTCCATAAACTCTTTGTTCGTATCTTTCCACGCCTGTAACTTTGCAGGATCCTTGACATTATCCTCGAGATAGAATGTAAATTTTATTCCTAGACTTTCTACAGCATTCAGAACCGTAAGCAGAGCATTACCCGTCAATGTACGATTCTCTCCATTTGGGCCAGGAAGGTTAAAACATGTCGGAATTACTACCTCCCTGATTATTCCTGCCTGAACTTTTGCTCTAAGATCAACTAAAGGATCATTTACTGGCACTTCTTGCTTTTCCAAAAGATTTACCGACACTGGTTCACCTTTCAAGGGATCTACTGGTGCTAATTCACTTTTCGGAAGATCCAGTGATACTGGTTCACCTTGCGAAGAGCTTTGCAACAACTTTTTTTCGTCGCGTTTTTGAGCGCGCGAAAAGCCACCTCTCTTTCGTGTTTCCATGATTTGACTCCGCGATGGTTACTGAAAAAATAAATAAAATTAAAGTAAGATAAACTGATTTTGAAAACTTCCGGATTTATATTATACAGAATTAAGCCTTTTGGTTTCAAGTAAACAATAAATCGTTTAACATTATCCGTCATTGAATTTGAGAAACAAGGAGTTAAGCAGCCTTATGGAAACCATAGACAACCATTCTGAAGAATACACTATCCTGTTGAATGCCCTTCTAAAAAACTTCGAAATGCTAACTGCACTTAGAGCGGAAAACAATATGTTATGGGATATTATTCAAGAATCGCCTGGAAATATGTACTGGACAGATTTGCAAGGGAAACTTCTTGGGTGTAATAAAAATATGTACCAAATAGTAGGTCTATCATCCCCAAAAGATCTTATAGGCAAAACCACAAGACAACTAGTTGGCAAAGGATACGCTGAATCTGTCGAAAAAAACAACGCGGACGTCATCTCATCTGGCAAAGAAATAACTTATGAAGAAACAGGTTTGGATAGTAACCATAATCCCGCCACTTATTTATCCAAAAAACTACCGCTCTACAATTCCTCTGGAGAAATCACCGGCACGCTAGGCATTTCATTTGATATCACTCATATCAAACAGAAAGAAAAAGAACTTCAGGCAGAAAAAGAAAAAGCCGAAAAAGCCACTAAACTGAAATCCCAATTCGTTGCTTCGGTAAACCATGAATTACGCACACCGCTCGCCGCTGTCATGGGACTCATCAATCTGGTAGAAAAAAAAGGATTAAAAAAAGAAGAAAAAGCAAAAGCTATCACCTCGATCAAAAGTAGCATCAATCATCTTCTGGATCTGGTGAATGATGTGTTGGATCTGAGCAAATTAGAATCCGGCAAGCCGCAGGCTGTCCAGTTAGTGCCCGTTAATTTTTCCACCATTCTCACTGAAGTTCATGACTTGTTGCTCTCACTCGCCAAACAAAAAAATTTAACATTCACTCAGACGGTCGATTCTCATCTGCCTCCTCTTTTACTCGCTGATCCTCGAATGGTGCGGCATATCCTGACGAATCTGGTCGGGAATGCGATCAAATATACTCCTCAAGGAGGAGTGACTCTGCAACTGGATGTGTTGAAACAAACTGATAAAAGAGCTCAGCTCAAAATATCCATCATCGACACAGGGCCTGGTATTCCAGAAGATAAAATAGAGATAATCTTTAAACCCTTTGAACAATTGGATAATCCAAACGCACGGCAATTTAAAGAAAAAAGCACGGGTCTTGGGTTGGCGATTGTGAAAAATTTAGTGAAAGCAATTGACGCAAAATTGGAAGTGACCAGTGAAGTCGGCAAAGGATCAACTTTTGCGTTGATTGCAGATTTTCCTATTCCCACTGCAGCGCAAATGCCCTTGCCTCCTCCTCCCAAGAAAAAAAGAACGGGCCCGATCCGCGCGTTGTTGGTGGAAGATGATCCTGTCATTCAATTTATTCAAGAAAAATTATTGCTTGATTTGAAGTGCAAAGTGGATGTGGTTTCTACAGCGGATGAGGCAATGAAAGTGTTGAATGCTCGCCATCATATTATTTTTTTAGATATGAGCTTGCCTGGGATGAATGGTCTGGAGTTAATTAAAATGATTCGGGCAGAAACGCCTTTTGATTGTCCCATCGTGA
>Ga0207003_1185_pt1 | contig 11139 bp, 8 predicted proteins | sample Alteio_BWMinCont_89_FD_153474 | JGI IMG/M metagenome (GOLD analysis project Ga0207003, IMG submission 153474) | Enriched cells from forest soil in Barre Woods Harvard Forest LTER site, Petersham, Massachusetts, United States -... | ecosystem: Environmental > Terrestrial > Soil > Temperate forest >...
AAAGGAAACCGACCTTTTGCAACAAGCCGTTTTTCGTTACCTGCCTTACTGGCCGTTGTTTGTTGCGGCGGGCATTTTTGCGCTCCTCGCCGGGTTTATCTATCTGAAATTCAAAACGCCATTGTATGAAGTGACGGCGTCCATCCTGATAAAGGATGAAAAGCGCGGACTCGATGACTCGAAGGTGGAGGATGCCCTTAATCTTTTCGGGCAGAAGAAGATAATCGAAAATGAAATAGAGGTAATTCGTTCCAGGTCGATCATTTCTCAAATAGTCACCCGGTTGAACCTGTACGCGCCGGTGGAAGAAAGATCCGGGTTTAGTTATCGCTCCGCTTATTTTACAAGCCCGGTGAGGGTCGAGCTGGAAAAACCAGAAGAACTGCCATTTGAGGCAAGCAGGATAAAATTCAGGTATGACGGCCGGACGTTAACCGTCGCCACAAAGGACGCCACTTATCCGCTGGACCGGTGGGTCGTTTCCCCCTGGGGAAAGATCCGTTTCTCGAAAAACGCCCCCGGCACGACGAACGACCCGGGGAGATCATTTTATTTTTCTCTGCTATCCTTGCCGAAAAAGATCAACGAACTGCAAAACGGCATCGATGTGTCTCCTTCGAGCAAATTGTCGACCGTGATAAATATCAGCTATAAGGATGCGGTCCCCTTGCGTGGTGAGGCTATTTTGAACGAATTGATCAATAGTTACGAACAGGCGGCCGTCAACGATAAGAATTCGACGGCTGCCAGTACGCTGGATTTTGTAGAAAAGAGGTTACAAATGGTCAGCAAGCAACTGGATGAAGTCGAATCGAACGTACAAAAATTCAGGACGCAGAACGGCATCGTCGATATAAGCCAGCAGAGCAACCAGTATCTGCAGAACGTGAGCGAAAACGACCAAAAGATGAGTGAAATGGAGGTACAGCTATCGGTGCTGGACCAGATAGAACTATATATCTTATCCAAACAGAACCAGCCCGGCCTGGTGCCGACAACCCTTGGGATCAAAGACGCGATGCTTTCGCAGCTGCTTGATAAATTATACGATTCGGAGATCCAATATGATAAACTAAAAAAGACGACTGCCGAGGATAATCCGATCCTGCAATCGATCAGGAATGAGATCGCCAAGATCAAGCCCAGCATACTTGAAAACGTGCGGAACCAGCGAAACAGCATTCAGGCGGCGAGGAGCAAGCTCGTTTCGAAGAGCACGCAATATAGTTCTATGCTGAATACGCTGCCTGAGAAGGAGCGGCAACTCGCGGAGATAAGCCGGCAGCAAAATATCGAAAACAGCATCTACGGTTTCCTTCTCCAAAAGAAAGAAGAAGCGAGTCTGGCGTTCAATGCCGCTGCTTCGGACAGCAGGATCATCGATAAAGCGCAATCTTCGCTGCAACCCGTAAGCCCCAAGGCCTGGATGGCCTATTTCATCGGTTTGTGCCTGTCTGTTCCACTCATCGTGTGTGCGATAAATGCCAGGGAGTTCCTTGGCAATAAGATCCTCTTCAGGCGCACGATCGAGGAGTCGACGGTGATCCCCGTGATCGGCGAACTGGGATACGAAACGTCCAACAGGCTATTGGCGATCGAAAAGGAGCAGCGAACCTTTATCAGCGAACAATTCAGGAATCTCCGCAGTTCGGTCGCGGCCAGATTAGCGAAAGAAAAAGGGAAGACCATCATGGTGACCTCTTCTATCGCAGAGGAGGGAAAAAGTTTCGTGGCTGTCAATCTTGCGGTGGTGTTTGCCCAGGCAGGGAAGAGAACGCTGCTCGTGGAAGCCGATATGTATAAACCGAAACTCAGTTCGGTGTTTCACCTGAAGGCGGGCCCCGGACTAAGCGATATTTTCAACTATGCCAATGTTCATACCCAATGGCGCTCTTCGGTCCATATGACGGCCTGGCATGACAATCTTTTCGTACTCCCTTCCGGCAATGCGGCAGGCAATCCCTCGGAACTATTGTTGAATAACAACTTCAATGTACTGATGGAGGAACTGGAGGAGCAATTCGACGTGATCATCATTGATTCCGTCCCCGTCCACCCGGTACCTGACGCGTTCACGATCGCCAGGTTCGCGGATATTACCCTATTCGTGGTCCGGCATGGCGTTACTCCCAAGGAGAATGTAGCAGTGCTCGATGAAGACATGAAAATGCAAACGCTGAAAAATATGACCATCGTATTCAATGGGATCAAGAAAAGGGGTTTTGCGACGACGGGGTTCGGCTATTCCTACGGATACGGATACAATAGCAAAGTTGGGTATGGCTATTACAGCGTGGAAGAAAAGAAGGCAGTCTGGTTCTAAAACGATAGTAAAACAGTTTGCAAAATAATTCGGTTGAGAAGCTTCCACACGTCATGGGAGTGGATCAGCGAAGCTTTATCTTAAAACAACTTTATACGCCGCGCCATGGAAACCTCAGCGAAGTGGTATACTCTTTATACGAAGCCCCGATGGGAGAAAAAAGTAGCGGATGTCCTGTCATCCAGGAACATTGAGAGTTATTGCCCGGTCAACAGGGTATACCGGCAATGGAGCGACCGGAAAAAGATGGTCAACGTCCCGTTGTTCACCGGTTATGTATTCGTCAAGACAGATGAAAAAAGCCATTTGGCGGTACGGTCTACTACCGGCGTGATCAATTTCGTATACTGGCTGAACAAACCCGCGGTCATCCGGGAAGAGGAGATAGCCCTTATAAAGAAGTTCCTGAACGAATTTGAAAATGTGCAACTGGAGAGGGTCGCGATCCAGAATAACGATACGGTTCGGGTAACGGGCGGCGTACTCACAGGGCTGGAGGGAATGGTATTGTCGGCCTCCAGGAATGCCGTAAAAGTTCTCCTGCCTTCCCTTGGATTCATGATGGTGGCCGAACTAAGCAGATCGCATGTCGAGCTGGTACAACGAAACCAATCTCAGTCAACCATTATGGCGCCCATTTCATTATGATGCTCTTAATCGTATTGGCAGGGTTCACTTTGCTCTCGTTTTGCGTATTTTTTCTCATAAGCAAATGCTCCCGTGAGTCCTATTTGTTATTCAATGCCTATGCCCTTCCCCTGATGTGCCTGGGGGTAACGCCCGAAGCTTTTGGCGGATTGAAGGTCTTCGATGTGCTGGCGTATTTCGCCTTCTTCTTCTTCATCAGAGATTTTGTCTTCATGTCCGTCGGGAACAGGGTATACTTTTACCTTTTCTGCGTCCTGATGATGATCGTGTTGGCGGGAAGCCTTCATTCCGAATTCGTGTTCAACTCGCTGCTGAGCATCCTGTCCGTGTTGCCGATATTCATATTCTCGAGGTTATTGATCAAGGAGGTGTCCGGCAATGCGTGGATAATGGACAGGATGGTCTATGCGTTTCGGTTCTCGTTCTTTATAGCCGCGGTCTTTATCGGGATGCAGATACTGGTGGGGATAGGATTCACCTTCTATCCCGACCTGAACCCAAACGTAACCACCGACGACGGGACCCGATATCCCGGTTTTTTTATGGATTCGCAAATGAACTCGCAATTCCTCGGCATGCTCAGCTTCCTGTTCCTTATCAACTTTAAAAATATCGTAAAGCCGGCGCTCTTGAATTACCTGTTGTTCTGCCTGGTCATTATTTCCATGTTCTTTTCGGGAGGGAGATCCGGGTTTTTAGGATTTGCGGCGGGCTTTGTTTTCCTTTTGCTTTTTTTGGGTTGGAGAATGAGATATTTCCTGGGGATCGGAGCGCTGGTTGTCCTTGTGTCGATGCCTTTCCTTAAAGACTCATTCGTTCTTATCCGGCGTATCGATACCGTCGACGACTCTTATGTATTCCGGTCCTATATTTGGAGGGAAGCATATGGTATCTTTCTGCACCACAAATGGCTGGGCATCGGTATCGGGAATTACAAGGATTATGTCAACCGATATTCATCCGACCAATATTATGTGATGAAAGACAATACGATCCTCTTGCTGGATCAGCCGGAGAACGGCTATCTCAAGATCCTTACGGAGACCGGCGCCATCGGGTTTGTCATCTCCCTTCTACTCGTCATCCTACCCGTTGCAAAGGCGATCTATGCCCACCTTAGAAGAGGGAGCAACCATCTGGCGCTTTTCTTCATCGCTTCCATCCTTTGCTGGATAGTTTCCTTCGACTCGCTTTATACCTTAACCGACAGAAGAATAGTCATTTTATTGGCGTCCCTCGTGTGCTTTGTCGTCAAGTCGGGCGCTTTCGTTTCTGTCCGTGAAGGGAATAGGATAATTGACATACCGCTCAGGAACCGACTCTCCCCACTATGACCCGTTACTCCATAAAAAAGATGTCTTCCCTGCACCGATCCAATCTGATGCGCAATAGCTTTTGGGGACTGGCCGCAAACGTATCGCAATCCGTGTTAATGAGCCTGCTTTATGTGATCCTGGCCAGAAAATATACGACGGCCGATTTTTCAAGCTTCCTCATCGCCAACTCTATCTATCAGTTTTTGGCGACGATCTCCAATCTGGGTCTTGGCCAATGGTTTACCCGGGAGATCGTCGGTTCCGCCAATGGCGAAAGCATCGTCGGTAAATTCCTGAAATTGCAATTGTATTCCGGGGCCGGCTTCTACTTCGCCAATTGTTTGCTTGCCCTTCTTTTATACGACAACCCTGAGATCAGGGTCCTCACGATGCTTATGGGAATCAATATCGTATTCGACAATCTTATCTATGTCATCAAGTGCCTGAACATCGCGAGGAGCGCTCAAAATATAACTTTCAAGATCATCCTTGCCGACACGGTCCTGAAATTCCTGGGGATCCTTTTTTTGCTGTTCTTCCCCTTCTCCATCATGACATTGACCCTTGGGTTGATCGGTATCCGGTTCCTGACACTGAATTTATTTTTGAAATATGGTTCGGGAGGGGCGCTTGATCTGAAATTACTGGTGAGCTATAAGATCTCTCTTAAAGAAGTAACCGGGATCATTCTTGCCAATTGGCCGTTCCTTGTGATCGGAAGTGTCTCTATCGTTTACTGGCGCATCGGGAATATCATTATCTCCAAGATGCTCTCTCTTTTGGATGTAGCCGTGTATGAAATATCCTTTCGCGTATTTTCCGTTTTCCAGATCTTCCCGGTAATCGTCTCCGCGTCGGTGTTCCCCCACTTGGTGGCGTTACATAATTCGGGCGAAACGGCGCAATTCAATGCGGCGTATAAGCGATATTTCTATTCCTTCCTGGTCTATGGCGTATTCGTATATACGTTCATCTATTCCTTTTCCGGACAGATAATCCCCTTTGTTTTCGGCCAGAAATACGCAGCGGCGCCCGTCTTTACCCGGGAGATGTTCCTGACCATGTTGCTTTTCCCGACCGGGGTGCTTCAGGCAACCGTTCTGATAGCCATGAAACTGGAGAGGACCGACATGATGATCAATATCATCAGTCTTATCGTGAGCGTTGCGTTGATATTCGCCGGCCTTTCCTTCATTCATTCACTCACGGTTGTCAATATTTCCATTTTCGTTTCCTTTTTGGTGTTCCATATTTGCCAGGATTATGTCCTGGTCAGGAGAAAGATATTGACGATCCGGAGTGTTTTGAATTTTTATCTTTTTACGACTGCCCTGGTTGTCGGGTATGTACTTCTGGCGCCCGGTTTCCGGTCGATTGCCTTCTTCACCGGGGTCTGGGGTCTCGCCGCTGTACTCGGCGTAACCCAAAGGATAAGGAGCGCCAGGTCGCAGTCTGCCATTGCCAACCCACATTCGTTATAAACTTTGAGTAGCAGATGAGAATATTTTATTTGTCCTCCACCGACGTGTTCGACACCGATATGAATGTTCTGCCGCATCTCGGCAAGGAGCATCAGATCACATTTGGGGTGTTGGTACCGAAGGGCAGCCGCAGTCACTGGGAAAAGGAGCTAAAGCCCGCTGTCACGCGCAATACACTCATTCAACTGGAAATAATCCATTTGAGATACCGGAGAAGAAATCCACTGAATATACCTGTTTATATTAAATTGATCGCATCGATCAGGAGGGGCAATTACGATGTCATCTATCTGAATGACTTTGAAGATATCTATTTCAGGGCATTGTGTGTGGCTTTCATCAGGAAGGATAAGACCATCTTTGGTATCCATGATGTCGAACACCATAGCGGGTGGAAGCATAATGTCCTGTTGAAAGCAACCAAGGAAATATTCCTTAGAAAGTTTGATACCGTCCTTACTTTTTCCGCGTCTCAGGCCAAACTGATCGAATCGAAATGCAGCCGGGTATTCGCGGTGCCGATGGCCCTGAAATATTTTGGCGCCAATCCGGACGTCCAAAAGGACTATAACATCGTTCAATTCCTCTTTTTCGGCAATATAGCGTCGTATAAGGGTCTGGATATCCTGATCAACGCGATCAAACGATTGTCCCTGCGGTATGATAATTTCCGGCTGACGATCGCCGGCAGGTGCGGTGAATGGGCCACTGTCTATGAGCCGATGATCGCCGGCAACAAATGTATAGCCGCCGATATCCGGTTCATTGAAAATGCCGAGATACCCGGCTTTTTTTCCTCCGCTCACTACCTGATCCTGCCGTATCGGGATGTAACCCAAAGCGGCCCGCTGATGATCGCCTACAATTATCATGTTCCCGTTATCGCCAGTGATCTTGACGGGTTCAGGGAGTATGTCGAGGAGGACGTGACAGGATTTACTTTCGAGGCCGGCAAGGAAGACCAGTTGGAAGAGGCCCTGGAGAATGCGATCCATCGAAAAAGAGACGCGTATGAGCAGTTGGTGAACAGATTAAAAAACTTCGTTTCAAGGCAATATGCTGCGGAGAATGTCGCGTCGCTGTACAGCAATGTCTTTGAAGAGGTTTATGAGAATTGAATTTAAAAAAAAGGTGTTGAATGCTATTTTTCCCATTCATATTCCAGGACTGGAGGGCTAATAAGGGGAACCCGAAGGGTAGGGTGATCCTGCTCCTTTTCAGGGCGGCCAATTTTTGTTCGACGCGCAGGATATACTACTATTTAGGCCTGCCGTATTTGATCTTTTACAGGATACTGGTAGAGTGGTTCTTTTCGGTCGAGATACCCTGGAATGTCCGGATCGGGAAGAATTTGGCCTTGTATCATGGGCAATGCCTCGTGATGAACAGCGAAGTGGTGATCGGGGAGAATTGTACGCTGAGACATTGCACGACCATCGGCCATAAGCAGTTAAAGGGTGGGGGCTTCAGCGGATCGCCGGTCATCGGTGACAATGTGGACATGGGCAGCAATGTGTGCATCATCGGGAAGATCCATATCGGGGACAATGTTAAAATCGGCTGTGGCGCCGTCGTAACCAAAAGCGTCGGCGAGGATCAAACCGTTGTCGGAAATCCCGCCGCGCCCATTACTCGTTCGTCAATTACAAAACCAAAAGATAATCACAATGAAAGTATTGATTGGAATCAACCCGAAGGGTCATTCCCATTTGGCAATGGATGAATTGGATGGTCTTAACAAGGCCGGCCTGCAATGCGAGTCCGTGAGATATGGCAGAAAGGATTTTTCCGTGAATGGGCCGTTGGGAAGGGTGATGGACGCGGTAGTCAATTCGTTCCGGATAATTTCAAAGCTGTATCGATCCTCCCCCGACATTCTATACCTGAATTCCCGCCTGGAGCCGGTTGCGTCCGTCAGGGACTTTATCACCGTATTCCTGATAAGGATTTTTTATTATGGAAAATTGAAGGTCGTAATAAAATCACACGGTTCCGACCTGGCCGTTTTGACGACGAGATCCTTTATTTACAAGAGGATCATCGTTCCTTTTCTTTCGAAACAGGTTGATCTGTGGCTTTTTCTGTCCAAAGAAGAAAAACGTCTTGTGTGGAGAAACAATCGGCGCATGGCAAAGAGGATATTTGTCACCACCAATATCATCGAGCCGTCCAGGCTTAGTTCCAGTTTGGATTTCAGGAACAAATACCAACTGAATAATGGCAAGTTGAAGATCGCTTTCATTGGGCGGGTCATAGATGAAAAGGGGGTGTTTGAATTTTTGAAAGCCATACCGTTGATCGAGCGCAAGGATCTCTGTGATTTTATCTTTGTCGGCGATGGCGATGCCCTGGCCCGGGTCAAGGGGCTTGCGAGGGAACTGAATGTGTCCCAACACATCCGATTTTTAGGCTGGGTGGACCAGGACGAGGCGGAGGGCTTTTATGACAGTGTCGATATTTTGGTTTTCCCCACTTTTTTTGGCGAAGGATTCCCCATGGCGCTCTTCAAATCCGTTGTTTCGGGACTGCCCGTGGTCACGACCCGGACACGCGCAGCCATCGATCATTTAACCATGCCTGAAAATGTCATTTGGGTGGAGCCAAGAAGTGAAGTGCAGGTTGCAGACGCGATCAATCAGCTGGTTTGCAACGAAGAGCTCAGGAGGTTCATGAGCGATAACAACAAGAGAATGGCGGATCGGTTCTCGCAAACAAAGGTTTGTGATCAAATGAGTGAAGTATTTACGTCACTATACCCCTCACAAAAATTCAAAGTATATGAATATGATCAAACCACTTAAGAAAATACGGAACGAACTCCTGAGAAAGGTCAAATACAGGAGGTATTCCATCGGCACGGGTTTCTCTTCCGGGATACGGGTGCGATTATGGGCCAAGCGCAGGCTGGTGATCGGCAAGAATTTTTATATCGGCAGGGATGCCCTGATCGAAACGGATGCGGTCATCGGGGATAATGTCATGATCGGAAATCGCGCCGCCGTTATCGGCAAATACGATCACAATTATCAGCAAATAGGTACTCCCATCCGGCACGCGGTGCAAATGAGGGATGCCGGCTACGATTGGAAAGGCATCCATCTGCTGACCATAATTGAAAATGACGTAATGGTGGGTCACGGCAGTACGATATACGGGGGTGTGAAGATCTGTGAAGGAAGCATCATCGCGGCTACCAGTTTGGTCACCAGGGACGTCGAGCCTTACTCCATTTATGCGGGGTCGCCTGCAAAAAAGGTCAAAGACAGATTCGATTCCCCGGAGGACCTCCACAAACATCTTGAATTGGTTAAATCCAAATACGCCGGCATCCTGTAAAGGATACAAATTTTACCTTATGCAACGAGATAAACTGATCCATTTCGATCTTTCACTGGGTGAATTTTCGTCATTCCTGCCCCCCATGATCGATCTTGCCAGGCAGCGCTCTTCATCAACGGTGTGCGTTGCCAATGTCCACATGTTCGTTGAAGCTTATCTTGACCGCGACTTCGGCAAGGTCGTCAACAATGCCGATATCATTACGCCCGATGGCAAGCCGCTGACATGGGGCATGCGCATCCTGAAGGGCGTCCGGCAGGAGAGGGTCGCCGGAAGCGATATCCTTCCCCAACTGTTGCAGGAATGCGAGCGGCAGCAGCTCTCGGTGTTCTTTTATGGCGGCTCGAAGGCCCTGCTGGATGAAACGTCCAGGTTCCTCGGGAGCCGGTATCCCGGCCTGAAAGTGGCGGGCTTATACAGTCCGCCCTTCAGGGCGTTGACGGAGGAGGAAAATGCGGCCATCATCAACAGGATAAACGAAGCGGCTCCGAATGTCGTGGTGGTTGTGCTTGGCTGCCCCAAGCAGGAAAAATGGTCGGCCAATATGAAGGGAAAGATCAATTCCCTGATGATCGGCTTCGGAGGCGCCCTGCCCTTGCTTATCGGAACGCAAAAAAGAGCGCCCCGCTGGATGCAGCGTTCGGGTTTGGAATGGTTGTACCGATTGTACGTAGAACCGAGGCGGTTATTCAAACGATATGCCGTGACCAACACTCTTTTCGTCTACATCATCCTGAAGGAATTTTTGCGCGTAAAGGTGCTGAGAACCACGGCCCGGTATGACGAGGCCTGATCCTGCCCGGGTTCAAATTCAATACAGATGGATAAGAAAATGTTGCTTTTGATGCAGTCGGTCCTGGTGGGGCTCGATCTCTTATTTCTAAATGCCATTTTTTGTTCGGCCTGCTATTATTTTCAAGCGCAATTCGTAAAAGGACTGTATTTCTATTATGCCGTATTTATGCTGTATTTGAATATTGCCTGGCTGTGCACGGCCCTGGTGGTGAATCAATACAGTGAAAAAAGCATCTCTTCCTTCGAAGGCTTCGCAAAGCGAAGTGTCAGGGCGTACGTATATTTTCTTCTCCTGGGGGTAACCTACCTCTTCTTCTCCAAACAGGTATATATCTCGAGATTGTTCACGATGGTGGTGCTCCTGGGTTTTGCGCTGGCCTTGCTTTTCAACCGGTTTTTATATATTTTCCTCTTTAGCCATTCCAGGAGTATCGGGCTCCACTTGAATAAGGTCGTGATCGTCGGCTATAACGATGTTTCGAAGAAACTGGCATCCTATCTTGAAAAGGACCTCTCGAGCAAGAGCGTCGTGGGTTTCTGCGAGTCTTTGGAAAACGTGAAGGAATTATCCCATTACCCCATTTTAGGCAATATAGACGAGGTCCTTGCCGTTTGCGAGGAATATGGGGTTTCGGAAATATATTCCACCATCGCGCCGCACCAGAACCCTGAGATCGGCCGGTTGATCCACGACGCGGATTTCAATTGCATCCGTTTCAAAGTGGTCCCCGACCTGGGCTATTTTATCTCCCGTCTCGGGCAAATAGACTATTTGAACGATCTGGCGGTGATATCCATGCGGCCCGAGCCGCTGGAAGACGTCGGCAACAGGATCAAAAAAAGGATGTTCGATATCGTCTTTAGTCTTGCCGTGACCGTTTTTATCCTGAGCTGGCTCTTCCCGCTGATCGCCGTTCTTATAAAGCTAAGCTCAAAAGGCCCCGTCCTCTTTATTCAAAAAAGGTCGGGCAGGAACAACAAGGTGTTCAATGTCCTTAAATTCCGGACGCTTGCGCATCAAAAAGAAGAACATGGCTTTCAACAGGTAAGGAAACACGATAACAGGGTCTTTCCATTCGGAAGATTTCTGAGAAAGACGAGTCTCGATGAGTTGCCTCAGTTTTTCAATGTGCTTGCCGGGCAAATGAGTGTTTGCGGGCCGAGGCCACACCCCTTACCCCTGAACGACGCCTACAAGTCGGTCGTTGACAATTTCATGGTGCGGCAATTCTTAAAG
>Ga0207003_1172_pt1 | contig 11131 bp, 7 predicted proteins | sample Alteio_BWMinCont_89_FD_153474 | JGI IMG/M metagenome (GOLD analysis project Ga0207003, IMG submission 153474) | Enriched cells from forest soil in Barre Woods Harvard Forest LTER site, Petersham, Massachusetts, United States -... | ecosystem: Environmental > Terrestrial > Soil > Temperate forest >...
GGGGTAGCGGTAAGGCGTGAAGACGAGGGAGTTGAAAAAGCTGTTGAAGGACTTGTCCCTGTTATGGCTATGCACGGCAAGAAGATAATAGTCGGCGCCGTGGAGGATGAACCGGGCCCGGAGAAAGGAGCCGTCTTTTTCCTGATAGACGGCGTCGAGACAGGCGTGCCCCTCGATCGTCCCCGGCCGGCGGGAAAGGAATTTGTCGATAAAGTCCGAGTTGCGGAAGCTTTCTTCCATCAGGGCCAGGTCGGCGGTGTCCTCTTCCATGAACCGGTAGTTCTGGACGGTCTTTTTCCAGAGCAGGAAGGCGTCCCCCGTGGTAGAGTCTACGGCTTCGTATTCCCAACGGGCGATGCCGTCGGTACCGGCGGTGTTCTTATTCTGGGTGGGCGTGTGAGGGAACCGGACGCGGAATCCGCCGCGGCCAGGGCCGAAGTCGACCCAGGAGCTGGGGGCATTGTTCCGGAGGCGGATGGAGCCGAAGAACTGTTCAGCCTCGGATCCATCTACATAGTTATTGGTTCCGCTCATCTTGAACACCCACACTTCGGCGGGGGTGACCAGGATATTATAGCGCTGGATATCCCCGCGGCGGGTCCTGGCGGTGATATCGAAGCCTTTGTAACCATTGCGGGTGATGGGCGTTTTCTTCAGGATCTTGCCGGGGATATTCTCATAGAGAAGACTGTCTACTTTTTTGAGGACGGATTCGTCCCGCTGGCCGAGGAACCCGCTATGGGTTTTTACGCGGCCGATCATATAATAGGCGCCGTTACCCATATCGGCATATTGCCAGGAATCGGGCGAACGGCTGTCGGTGCGCCGGTATAGTTTGCCGGGAAGCTGGACGGAGAAGTCCCCGTCCTCGGAAGTGAAGGTCGAAAAGCTGACGGGGACCTTGATCCGGTCGATATCATCGCGGCGGGTGGCGTCGCGGTCGGTCATGATCACGGGGCGGAGCGTGTACCCCTTTTTCCGGAGCAGTTCGATGACGCCGCGTTTCCCGGGGAGATGGGCCGCTCCAACCCCGACAAAAAGCGAGTGCCGCTGGACGATACTATCGATGGAGGCCGCCTGGATCTCGTTGCGGCGATAGAGGAATTTCTCCATATAGGCTTCCGAGGGCTCCATGAGGCGTTCGAGCGAGTCGAGGAGATCGAGATCGCCTTTGCGGTAGGCTTCCTGCGTCTTGCGTTCGATGTCGTAGCCGGATTCCCCTTCGAGATCGGGGCCCTTCTTTTTCCGGTCTTTGAGCATATCCTGCGTGGCTTCCATCACGAGCCGCTCGGTCTGAAAATAGTTCTCCACGCCGGTAGCCTGTTTGCCGAGCTTCTTGCCGGTCTGGTAGATATAGAGATCGAGATAGGTGTCCTCTTCGAAGTCGGCCTGGGTGCGAAAGGTTCGATAGAGCAGACCGTTGATGACGGTGGGTTCCTCGCTGAGGGCGCTCTTTAGCCGGTCTTCATATTTCTCCAATTGGAAGGAGCGCTCGTTGATGAGGTCATTTGGCGCACCCTGGGTATAGTAGCGGAGATTGGACTGGAGGTTCTCGAAACGGAAGAGCTGGTCCTGCCAGAGCTGGGGGTCGAGTTCGAGCGCTACCACGTCGGCGTTGCGGATATCCAGGTAGAAGGAGTCGCTGAGATGGAAGACCAATTTGCTGCTGACATGCATGGTCCCGAAGAGATAGGATGGTTTATTCAGGCCATTGCCGGTGATCTCCCATAGGAGGGCCGGGTATTTCTTGTCCAGCCTGCGTTGGGCGGGGAGGGAAAATGCCAGGAGAAGGAATATCACGGTTGCCGGCGCACAGAACCTAAGGGGGATACATCTCATTATAAGGAGTTATGCTAATAACCGATACGATACAAATTCCACAAAAGACGTCAATTCCGGAAAATTATTTTACGGACGGGTGAGCAAATTCCGCGGTCGCCGGCAACCGCGGACAGACCCGTCAAAAAACTATATTTGGAAATGCCTGTTTTTTAACCTACCTTCGCCCGCTTGAAAAATCATGCCGTAACATGATAGCAGATCGGGTACCGTAAGACCTGGTTTGTGCAGATAAGGCTCTTAATAGACTACCCCCCTGATATCATGTGTGAATCATATGCGCCGATGATTTGATCAGTAGATATAATAAAAAATCAACATTCCACATGAAGCTTTCACAGTTCAAATTTGATCTTCCCTTAAACCTTATTGCCCAACACCCTGCGAAAAAAAGAGAAGACAGCCGAATGATGGTGGTCCACCGCAAGACCGGCCAGATCGAGAACAAGCACTTCCGGGACATCCTGGACTATTTTGACGACAAGGATGTGTTCGTAGTTAATAATACCAAGGTTTTCCCCGCCCGCATGTATGGCCGCAAAGAGAAGACCGGCGCCAAGATCGAAGTTTTCCTGCTCCGTGAATTGAACAAGCCCAACCGGCTATGGGACGTCATCGTCGACCCGGCCCGGAAGATCCGTGTCGGCAACAAGCTGTATTTCGGGGACAACGACGAGCTGGTAGCGGAGGTGATCGACAATACGACCAGCCGCGGCCGGACGATCCGTTTTCTGTGGGACGGCAATGACGAGGAATTCCGGCAAGTGCTGGAAATTTTGGGCGAGACGCCGTTGCCGAAATACATCAAGCGCAAGCCCGACGAGGAGGACAAGGAGCGTTACCAGACGGTGTACGCCAAGCATGAAGGAGCCGTTGCGGCGCCGACGGCAGGATTGCATTTTAGCAAAGAACTTATCAAACGTTTGGAGATCAAAGGGGTACGCTTCTCCGAGATCACCTTGCATACGGGTCTCGGCACGTTCCGGCCCATCGAGGTGGAAGATCTGAGCAAGCACAAGATGGATGCGGAATACTATCGGATCGAAGAGGATGCCTGTAAGATCGTGAACAAGGCCCGGCTTGGCGGCCATCGCATCTGTTCCATCGGAACGACGACGATGCGGGCCATCGAGTCCTCCTTTACGGCCGAGAAGCTGTTGAAGCCTTCCGAAGGCTGGACCAATACATTTATCCATCCGCCTTACCAGTTCAATATCGCCGACGCGCTGGTGACGAATTTTCATCTGCCGAAGACCAGCCTGCTGATCATGGTCTGCGCATTTGCGGGGTATGATCTGGCGATGGAGTCGTACCGGAAAGCGATAAAAGACAAGTACCGCTTTTTCAGTTATGGCGATGCGATGCTGATATTGTAAATTACGACCCCGGCCAACGCCGGGGTTTTTTATGAAATACCTCCTTTTCCTTCTCATGCCCTGTATGGCCACAGCACAACAGGAAATACCGTTGTACGGGACGGACCCGATCCCCAATTCGCGGCCGGCCGCCAATGCCGAGACCATCGATTCCTCCGGTCATCCCATACGTTATTCCTATAGTAAGGTAAGCCACCCCACCCTTACGGTCTGGCTGCCGCCCGTTGAAAAGCGCACGGGTACGGCCGTTATCGTCTGTCCCGGCGGGGGATATGTGCACCTGGCCATGACCCACGAAGGGACCGATGTAGCCGCCTGGCTCAACAGTCTTGGCATCACGGCCTTCGTACTGAAATACCGGTTGCCCAGCGACGAAACGATGGTCGATAAGCCGATCGGACCACTGCAGGATGCCCAGCGGGCCATACAACTGGTGCGCCAGCGGGCAGGGGACTGGGGGGTGAACCCCGGCAAGGTCGGCATCCTGGGATTCTCGGCGGGCGGCCATCTGGCTTCCACTGCGGGAACGCATTTTATGAAGCCCGTGATCCCGAACCCGGCCGGGGTCTCGTTACGCCCGGATTTTATGGTGTTGCTCTATCCGGTGATCAGCTTTGACGACAGCATCGGGCATCGCGGGAGCCGGGACAATCTCATCGGCAGGAACCCATCCGCCACATTGATACGGGAATATTCCAACGAGTTGCAGGTGACGGACCAGACGCCACCCGTTTTCCTTATCCATGCGGAAGACGACAAGACGGTGAAGGTGATCAACAGCATCGACTTCTATGAGGCCCTCATGCAGCATCATGTGCCGGCGGAGATGCATCTCTACCCGAAGGGGGGACATGGGTTCGGGATGTGGAACGCCACGACAAAAGACCAGTGGCCGGACCGGTTAGCCAATTGGCTGGCGATGGGCGGATGGCTCTAGTCACTCCAATCCAAACAGCCCTTTATTCAGTAGTTGCAACGTCTCCGTTTTATAAACGGACGGGATCAGCAGGGACACGTTGTGCTTACTGCCGCCATAGCTGACCATGCGGATAGGCACCGGGGTGAGAGCGGTGAACAGCCTGCTCAGGAGTTCCGGAGTGCTGGCCAGCTCGTTGCCGACGATGGATACGATCGTGTGGTTCTCTTCCACTTCGATGCTGCCAAAGGGCTCCAGTTCCCGAACCACGGCTTTCAGCTCGGCGGAGCCCTCGATGGTGAGGGATACGGCCACCTCGGACGTGGTGATCATATCGATCGGGGTGCGGTATTTTTCAAAGATCTCGAATATCTTTCTCAGGAACCCATATGCCAGGAGCATGCGGCTGCTGCGGATATTGATCGCGATGATCCCATCCTTGGCGGCGATGGCTTTTACGCCAACGGAGCCGGCTTCCTCGGTGATGAGAGTGCCCTTTGCTCCCGGCTGCATGGTATTGAGCAGGCGGACGGGGATCTTATAGAACTGGGCCGGCCAGATGGAGGCCGGATGGAGGATCTTGGCGCCGAAATAGGCCAGCTCGGCCGCTTCCTCGAAGCTGAGCTGTTCGATGGCCACCGTCTTTTTGACGACGCGCGGGTCGTTGTTATGCATGCCGTCGATATCCGTCCAGATCTCGCAGACGCTGGCGTTGATGGCCGCGGCGATGAGGGAGGCGCTGTAATCGCTGCCGCCCCGTTTGAGGTTGTCCACTTCGCCGCGGGAGTTGCGGCAGATATATCCCTGCGTGATAAAGAGGGTCTTGTCCTTATGTTGGGTGAGCAGGTGGTCCAGGCGGCTCTTGATGCTGTTTATCTGCGGCTCGTCATGCGAATCGATGCTCATGAACTCGAGGGCCGGCAGGAGGAAATGATCGATGCCGTTCTCTTCCAAAAAGACGGCGAACAGCTTGGTGGACAGCAGTTCCCCCTGGGCTAAAATATCTTTGTTCAACGCTTCGCTGAAGGATATTTTCAGGATGATGTTCAGGAATTCGAAATGTTCCGCGACGACGCCCTTTGCCTTTGCAAGCGAGGGCGTTTTTTTTAGGAGGTCGCCGATGAAGGTTTGATAGTGAGCCTCCAGTTTATCGATGAGTTCCTTGGCCTTTTCGCGCTGGCCGCCGGAGATGGCATTGCCGATCTCCACAAGGGAATTGGTGGTGCCGCTGAGGGCGCTAAGAACAACGATCTTCGATTCGGCGTCGGCCGTGATCAGTTCACTGACCTGGCGCATCCGTTCGGGCTTCCCCACGGAGGTACCCCCGAATTTCATAACCTTCATTTTTGCCATGTACTATTTTTCAGGCCGCAAAGATAAGGGTGTGACGCCAAATTTTTCGGCCAGCCCTTCAAGATCATTCACCACGGCCGGCAGGAGCGGGATACCCTTTACCCGGCGTTCGGCTTCCATTTCACGTTCGGGGTCGCCGGGGATGAGTACGCTTTGCTGACCGGGAACAGGGGTAGCGCTGCGGAAGCGGCGGATCCATTTATCCATATGGAGTTTGAATTCTTCGGCGGGGCGGAAGGCGTCGACGCGCATAGCGCCGAAGAAATGACCGATCCCTTTGCCGGGCATACCGGTCGGCATGGGAACATAGGCGGGGAACGGGGGAACCCAGGGGCCGTAGTTGGCGCCGCTGAGGACGGCGGAGAAGATATCGACGACAGCGCCGAGGGCATAGCCTTTATGACTGCCATGATCGCGATCCCCGCCGAGGGGGAGAAGGGCGCCGCCGTTCTTTAGTTCATGGGGGTTGGTGGAAGGCTGCCCCTTGCTATCCTGGATCCAGCCGGGAGGGGCTTCCTCGCTTTTACGCTGGAGGATCTCCAGCTTTCCGTTGGCAGCCGTGGTGGTAGCCAGGTCGGCTACGAAGGGTGGCTCCTCCCCTGCCGGCACGGCTACGCAGATCGGGTTGGTGCCCAGCAGCCGTTCCAGCGAGAAGGTCGGGGCTACCAGCGCACTGGCATTGGTCATGGCGATGCCGATCATCTCCTTCTCGACGGCCTGCAGGGCATGATAGCCAGCGATGCCGAAATGATTCGAGTTCCGGACGCTTACCCAGCCCGTGCCCACCTGGGCCGCTTTCTGAATGGCTACCTGCATGGCGAAGGGCGCGACGACGAGCCCCAGCCCGCTGTCCCCGTCTACGACGGCCGTGGATGGCGTTTCGTGGATGACTCGGATTTGTGGGCGGGTATTTGCCCTTCCGGCTTCCTGCAGGCGGACATAGCCGGCGAGCCGGGCTACGCCATGAGAATCGATTCCCCGGAGATCGGCGCTCAACAGGGCCAGCGCCGCGGTGTTGGCATCCTCTTCCGGGCAGCCGATCTTCTTAAAGATTGCGATCGTAAAGGCCAGGAGTTGCTCATAGGGAATGATCTTTTCTATCGTCTTCATAGGGTAAAGGTCGGTAATACTGGGTATATTTCCGGCCGAGAGCAGCAAAGAGGCCACTCCCGACTGTCTAATAAGCTGGCGGCGGGATCAGAGTTTGCTGACCTGGTCGTTGTAAAACTTTATCGTCGTAATGACATCGGGAACATTATTGAGCCAGTTGTCTTCGCGTTCGATGGAGAACATGCCCTTGAATTGCTGACGTTTCAGTTCCTGGAAGATCGGGGCGAATTTGATCACGCCCGTTCCTACCACCCGGTCTTTGGCCTGGGTATTCCCGGCGGAATCGACGTCTTTGAGGTGTACGCCATAGACATGCCCTTCGAGTTTTTTGAGGCATTCGACGGGATCGAGGCCATTCCGTACCCAGTGGCCGATGTCTGCGCAGGAGCCGATATGCGGGTGGCCTTTGACGGCTGCCAGTACAGAATCGGGGTGCCAGTATTCGTTGGGCCGGGGGTGGTCATGGATGGCGACGTTGATGCCATAGATGCCGGCGAGACTGTCTACACCGTCCCACTGACTTTTTATTGGTTCGGCCGTGATATAGCTGAGACCGAATTCTTTTGCGAGATCGAAGTATTGCTTCCATTCAGCGATGGTATTGGGCCGGATAACGCCCATCGCTACTATCTGTATCCCCCTGGATTGCAGGAGATTTTTTAACTCCGCCCTGCTGGCCGCTGACATCCGGATACCGAACGTGTCTTTCATGTCACCACCGAGGGGCTGGCCGGGAAACGCTTCTATGTATTTCAATCCTGCACTGTCCACCTTGTCGAGTGCCTTTACAAAGGGCCCGGCGACGTGGAAGGTCCACATCTGAACGCCGATCTTCCAGTCCTTTGTGACGTCGGCGGTGGAATCTTTTTTTGGCGTATCGGCGTTATCGGGAGCATTTCCGCAGCTGATAAAGGCAGCAGCAGCGATGAAGAGGAGCAGGCAGACGTAGACAATTTTTTTCATGTTCGTTTGGTTTTATTGTTGGGCGGAAAAATAAAGTACTGAAATTAAGCGTTTTTACTCATCCAATTAATGCTAAACTCAGGACAACTGTGTAGCACTTAAATGCGTTTATCTTTACATTTGTGGATAGCACGTCAACATTTTTTCACATCAAAACTAATTGTATGAGAAGGGTTCTACTCTTTCTTTGCTGTTTTGCCTTGCTGATCGGCCAGGTGGCGGCACAAAATCACACCATTACAGGGACGGTAACAGATGCGAACGGACTACCCGTAGCAAGCGCTTCCATTGCCGTCAAGGGCACGAATCGCGGGACAAGTACGAACAGCGACGGCAGCTTTTCGGTGACGGTGCCTGCTTCGGCGAAGACGCTGATCATTTCCGCCGTGAATTTCGCCGCGCAGGAAGTAGACATCGCCGGCAAGACCGAGGTTGGCCCGATCGTCCTAAAGCCGGGCAATCAAAGCCTTAATGAGGTGGTCGTCGTCGCTTACGGGACGCAGAAAAAGACCAATGTCACGGGTTCGGTGGTGACGGTCGGCGCTGCCCAGATCGCCGATAAGCCCTTCAGCTCCGTGGATAAAACCTTGCAGGGCGCCGTGGCGGGGGTGGCCGTCAGCTCCACTTCCGGTGCGCCGGGTTCTGCAACGGATATCCGTATCCGGGGTATCGGATCCATCACGGCCAGCGCCTCGCCCTTGTGGGTGATCGACGGGGTAGTTGCAACGACGGGGGACCAGTCTTCCAACACTACCACGGCCAACGTGCTGGCAACGCTAAATCCAGATGATATCGAGAGCATCACGGTATTGAAGGATGCGTCTTCCACCGCTATATATGGTTCGAAGGCCGCCAACGGTGTCATCCTGGTGACCACGAAGAAAGGCCGGGCCGGGAAGACCAGGGTCGTCGCCTCCGCTGAAGTCGGTCAGAACAGCCAGGCTTTCGACCCGAGCAATAAGCCGATGACCAGCCTTCAGTATCAGAACGCCTTCCGCCAGAGCCTTATCAATGCGCAGGTGGCCACCGACAACGCCGGCGCGGATGCCTTTATCACGAGCCCCAATGGCTACGGCTATCCCGCCAACTGGCAGAATACCAGCACCAATTGGCACGATGTCGTGACGCGCAACGGCAACCAGGGACAATATAACCTGAGCGTCAGCGGGGGAACCGACAAGACGCAGGTCTACCTGTCCGGGGGTATCTTCAACCAGATTGGTACGGCCCTGGCTTCGGATTTCAAACGGTATAATGGTTCGATCTCCGTCACGCATAAAGCCACCGACAGGCTTACCTTCACGGGCACCATGAGCGTCGGCTATTCGTTACAACATACTCCTTTCAATAGCGGCGCATTCGGCAACCCCATCCTGGAGTCTTTCCTGCTGTTGCCCTGGTACACGCCGAAGAATCCCGACGGCAGCCTGCGCTATGGCGCACAGGATTCTCTCGGGGAATTCCCCACGGCACCCAGCGTATTCAATCCGCTCGTGGAGGCCGCGTACAATTTCAACACGTATAAACAGACCTCTATCCGGGGTAATGTACAGGGACAATACAAGATCCTCGACAACCTGAACTTCACCAGCCGGTATTCCGGGGAGTATGCGGATATCTCCGAAGATCAGTACTGGAACCCCTTTTATGGTGATGGTTATTCCAAGGATCCAGCGGCCGCCGGTCAGGCTTTTTCGGTGTATACCCGCATCTACGACTGGACCTGGAGTAATTTCTTCGACTGGAAACAGAAGATCAATAAGGACGGCGACATTTATTTCGACCTGAAGCCCGGCATCGAGTCTTATGAATTTAATAACTATCTTCTGCAGACTGGGGCTAAGGGCTTCCCCCCGACCTTTGACCTGCGGTACCTGGCCTCGGCGGCCACGCCCACAACGTCCTCGGTAGTCCCGACGGCGAACTCCACGTCCTCCCAATTCGTACTGGGCGATATCAATTATAAGGACCGGTACATCTTGTCCGGAAGCTATCGCCGGGATGGGTCTTCCGTATTTGGCGAAAACCATAAATACGGTAATTTCTATTCGGTAGGCGGCAGCTGGAATATCAATGAGGAAGAGTTCCTGAAGGCCTCCACGCTCTTCAACGTATTGAAACTTCGCTCCAGCTACGGAGAGACGGGCAACTCCCTTGGTTTTAGCAACTATGCCCCGCTGGCCACCTACGGTTATGGCAGTAATTACAACGGCCAGCCCGGCAGCGCTCCCAATAACGTGGGCAACCCCAATCTCACCTGGGAAAAGAACAAGATCTTCAACGTCGGCGTCGACTTCAGCATCCTGAAGGACCGGGTCGGCGGTACGATCGAATACTATAATCGTAAGACCTCCGACCTCCTGCTGGCCGTACCCCTCTCGCAGACATCGGGTGTCTCCGTGAACAACGCGAACCCTACGCAGCTGGAGAACGTTGGCGCCATGACCAATCATGGGATCGAGATCACGCTTAGCGCCCGGCCGGTCGTAACCCGGGATTTCACCTGGACCATTGCTTTCAATCTTGCCCATAATGTCAATCGGGTAACGGCCCTTTATCAGGGGAACGCCGTGCCGAACCCAAAATTCTATTTCCAGGCTACGGTGGGGCATGATTTCCAAACCTACTATATGCCGCAATGGGCCGGCGTAGATGCGACCAACGGCCTTCCCCAATGGTATACGGATGAGACGCATAAGACCACAACCAACAATTACGCCGATGCGAAGTTCACGCTCAACGACAAATACACGGCCACGCCGAAGGTGTTTGGTTCGCTGACCAACACGTTCAGCTATAAAGGCTTTTCGCTGGATGCGCAGTTCAACTACAATTTCGGCAACTACCTGTATGATACCTGGGGCTTTATCACCCAGTCGGATGGCGCCTTTACCGGTTCCTATAACCAGATGAGCAACCAGTTGGGAGCCTGGCAAAAGTCAGGTGACAAGACCAATGTTCCCCAGCTTATCTGGAATAGAACGGACAACTCCAACGGTCTTTCCACGCGGTATCTTTACAAAGGGAACTTCATCCGGCTCCGGAATGTTCAGTTGAACTACAATCTGCCGAAGGCGGTCACCGACAAGATGCACCTGGGAAGCCTGAGCATCTATGTCCGCGGCACCAATCTGCTGACCTTCGATACGGATAAGAACCTGCCCTATGATCCTGAATCAGGGATCGCGAGTAGCACCAATTTTGAAGTATTTATCAATAAATAAATATATAATCGGCTCCGCGGTGGTTGCTCTGACCCTGATCAATTGCAGCAAGAAATTCATCACCAAAGCGCCCAACGATTCCCTGCTGTTCGATGAGGCCCTGGGAACTCCAAGCGCCTTGCAAAGTGCCCTCAATGGAGCTTATAACCAATTGGGCCAGGTGGGGATCTTTGGCCGGGACCTCCCCGTCGTCGGGGATCTTATGGCCGACAACGTTTACGTACAGAGTAAGAACTCCAACCGGTACATCTCGCAATATGCCTACAATGTCACGTCGCAGGATGCCGTTCCCGCCGATGCCTGGACGGGTATAAGGAGCGGCAAAATAGGTCACCAGTTTGAAGTACATC
>Ga0207003_1175_pt1 | contig 11081 bp, 6 predicted proteins | sample Alteio_BWMinCont_89_FD_153474 | JGI IMG/M metagenome (GOLD analysis project Ga0207003, IMG submission 153474) | Enriched cells from forest soil in Barre Woods Harvard Forest LTER site, Petersham, Massachusetts, United States -... | ecosystem: Environmental > Terrestrial > Soil > Temperate forest >...
GTTTGCCGGTGGGAAAGATTGCGGAGGGATTCTCTGACGACTTTCGCCGTTTGTGGTTTGGGACGCACTTTTTCAATCCTCCGCGATACATGCGCCTGCTTGAACTTATTCCTACGCCTGACACAGATCGGGCCGCCATGGATGCGGTCGCGCACTTTTGTGATCTTCATCTCGGCAAGGGAATCGTTCTCGCCAAGGACACGCCGAATTTCATCGGGAATCGCATTGGAACGTTTTCTGTCTTGAATGTCATGCGGCTGATGCAGGAGATGGATTTGAGCATTGAGGATGTGGATGCGCTCACCGGGCAGGCTGTGGGCTGGCCGAGATCGGCGACGTTCCGCACGATCGATTTGGTTGGGCTCGATATTTTGGGGCACGTGGTCAGCAACATGACTGAGGAAGGCGGGCGAGGGCACCCGCCCGACAGGAACGCGCTGCCGGAATTCTTCAAGCAGATGCTGGAGCGGAAATGGCTGGGCGACAAAACTAAAGGCGGCTTCTACAAGAAGGTGAAGGGCGGCAAAGATGGAGAGGACGAACGACTCGCGCTTGATTGGAAGACGCTGGAATATCGTCCGCGGCAGAAACCCAAGTTCCCCGCCCTCGACATGGCCAAGAATGTTGAGCAGGCCGGGGCGCGAGTCAGGATGCTGCTCGGCCTTGACGGCGGAACTCCGCAGAAGAATGACCGCGCCGGTGCGTTCCTGTGGTCGGCATTATCCGATCTCTGGAACTACTCCGCCAATCGCATTCCGGAGATTTCTGATTCTATCGTTGAAATTGATCGCGCTATGCGGCTCGGCTTCAATTGGGAACTTGGGCCGTTTGAGCTTTGGGATGCGGCTGGGGTTGAAGCTACGGTCGAGCGCATGAAAAAAGAAAATCGGCCGGTCGCTGGAAACGCGGAGCAGTTGCTCGCTTCCGGAAAGAAGAACTGGTATCTGGACGATGCCAAGGCTGCCTCTGGTCGCGCCTTCTGGGATTTGAAAGGTGGGCAGTATGAGCCCGTGAAGGTCCCCAGCGGGGTGTGGTCGGTCGAAGTCGCGAAGAAGTCAAATGGAGTGGTGAAAAAGAATTCCGGGGCGTCCGTGGTGGATCTAGGCGACGGCGTGGCCTGCATCGAGTTCCACTCCAAGATGAACACGATTGGAAGTGACATCGTGCAACTCATCTCGCAGACCTTGAAGCCTGGCGGGCCCGGCGATGCATTTGACGCTTTCGTCATTACCAACGACGCCACGAATTTCTCCGTTGGCGCCAACCTCATGCTGCTGCTCATGTCGGTGCAGGAAGAAGAGTGGGACGATGTCGATTTCGCCATTCGCACTTTCCAGGGTATGACTCAGGCGATCAAGTTTTCTCCCAAACCGGTGGTGGTCGCGCCTTTCGGCCTGACGCTTGGGGGAGGGACAGAGATTTCTCTACACGCTGCCGCTCTGCAACCTCACGCCGAGCTTTACATGGGATTGGTCGAAATCGGAGTTGGCTTACTTCCGGGAGCGGGTGGTTGCAAAGAGATGTTGCTGCGCGCCGTCGACAGCGCGGAATCGATTCGACCCGGCGGGCGAGGCGAATCCGTTGAACTGATGGAGGCAATGAAGAAGGCGTTCGAGACGATCGCGACTGCCAAAGTCGCGACTTCGGCTCACGAAGCGCGCGGTCTCGGCTTCCTGAGAAATTCCGACAATATCAGCATGAACCGCGAGCGCGTGCTCTCCGACGCCAAAGCGCGCGCGCTTGAACTGGTGCGCGCCGGATACGAGCCTCCGCAGGCGCGCACCGCCATTCCCGCGCCGGGCGAAAACATCCTAGCGGCGCTCAAGATGGGTGTGCACCTGATGCGCCAGGGCGATTACATCACCGAATATGAAGTGAAGCTTGCTACCAAAGTCGCCGAAGTGCTGTGCGGGGGAAATGTGACATCGGGCACTCCGGTCAGCGAGCAGTACATCCTCGATCTGGAGCGGGAAGGATTCAAGTCGTTGTGCGGAGAGAAAAAGACCCAGGAGCGAATCCAATACACGCTGAAGACGGGGAAGACGCTGCGGAATTGAGCGGTTGCGGAAACTGCAGATTCCTCGCTTCGCTCGGAATGACAAGGGTTATGCACCGGACGCTCTCGTGTAGCGCCTCCGTCCAGGTGGTTCTCTGGCGCCGTCGTCACCATCCGACGGCGAGACGCCCTCGGACAGCCGGCAGGATGCCGGGGCTACGGGGCTGATCAGTTTGGGCCCCTTCTCGTTTCTGGGTTGACAGGGATTTGTGCCTCGGAGTAGCTTTGCGCCAAGTCAACGCACCGGATTCTAGCTCGCGCGCACAGGGGGACAGTCATGTTTTCCAAGCTATTCTGGGCGGTGGTGTTTCTGGGGCTTGTTCTGCAAAATGCCCTGGCACAGGATCCCACCAAGGTCGAACCGAAGCACTACCAACTACGCTTTGAGAACGAGTTTGTGCAAGTTGTCAATGTGCACTACGGCCCACACGAGAGGTCGGGTTTACACGACCATCCCGGAGGCGTGGTCGTCGTGCTGACCGCGGGGCATCTCCGGTTTACCGATCAGGACGGAAAAACCAAGGAAGTCTTCGCCAAGCCCGGGGAATCGCGCTGGTATCCGGCATTCAAGCACAAGGTGGAGAATCTTGGCGATACGTCCTATGATGCCGTATACATTGGGATTAAGAGCAAGACGGTCGCGGGGAAATCCGGCGCCCAGGGTGGCAATGCTACTTTGGACGCGCAGACCGAAAAGATCCTGGCTGACTATTTTGGGGCTTCGGTAGCGCGCCACTGAGCTAAGAAGCCCGATTCTGCTCCCAACCAACCGGGCACCTCCGGAAGGGTTGCCTGCATCCTACAAATTAGCTTAGGGCGTGCGGGTTCGCCTTGCCTTCGGTAACCCGAAGACATAGAATGTGTTAATCACGAGTACGTGTGTGAGGAGTGCCCCTTCTATGTTCCAGGTAGGTATACGTCGCTACCTTCTTTCGTTGGTGCTGTTGTTCCTTTTTGGGCTCGGTTTGTCCGCCGTGGCCCAGCAGGACAGCAAGAAAGGCAGCGGCGACCAGGCCGCCCCATCGTCTTCTTCCGGGCAAGCCGGTCAGACCGGGGATCCGCTCAAGCGTCCCATCAGCGACAAACAGAAGAAAGAGAACGCCAAAGCGCTGAAGCAGGAACTCAGCAAGACTTACAAGAAGTGGTTGGACGAGGACGTCGTCTACATTATTTCGGACGAAGAGCGCAAGGCCTTCAAGCAGCTTTCCAACGACGAAGAGCGTGACCAGTTCATCGAAGCTTTTTGGCAGCGTCGCGATCCCACCCCGGACACCGAGGAGAACGAGTTCAAAGAGGAGCATTACCGGCGCATTGAATACGCCAACGAGCATTTCGCTGCCGGAATCCCTGGATGGAAAAGCGACCGCGGCCAAATGTATATCAAGTTTGGGCCGGCCGACGAGATTGAGTCGCATCCCAGCGGGGGCACCTACGAGCGTCCCATGGACGAGGGCGGCGGCGAGACTTCGACTTTCCCCTTCGAGCAATGGCGGTATCGCTATCTCGAAGGTGTAGGACAGGAGATTATTATCGAGTTCGTGGATACTTGCATGTGCGGCGAGTATCGCATGACCATCGACCGCTCGGAGAAAGATGCGCTGCTGGAAACTCCCAACGCTGGCGCCACGCTTTATGAGCAGATGGGACTGACCAATAAGTCGAGCCGGTTTAACAACGGGCTGGAGAGGTTAGGAAGCGGGCCCGGAACCGCGATGAATGCGAGCATAGAGTTTGACCGTCTGCAACAGTTCTCCAAGCTGTCGGCCCCGCCGCCGGTGAAATTCAAGGATCTGGAAGAAGTCGTCCGCCACAAGATCAGCTACAATCTGATGCCGTTCGACGTGCGAGCGGATTTCGTCAAGGTGACTGGCGAGACCGTGCTGGTTCCGTTCACCGTGCAGTTGAAGAATCGTGACATCACTTTCGTTAACAAGGACGGAGTGCAGCGCGGCGTGGTCAACATCTTCGGCCGGGTTACGACTCTGACTGGGCACATCGCGCAGACCTTTGAAGATACGGTACAGGCGGATATTCCGGCGGAATTGCTGGCCAAGGCGGCGGAAGGTTCGCAGGTGTACTGGAAGGCGATTCCATTACGCACTGGCCGCTATCGCGTGGATATCGTGGTAAAAGATGTGAATGGAGACCGGGTGGGAACTTGGAGCAAGGGTATCCAAGTCCCGGATTTCGCGGATGACCGTCTGGAGGCTTCCTCGCTGATCGTCGCCGATCTGATGGAGCCAGTCGCCGCCAAGAACGTGGGCACGGGAAGCTTCGTGATTGGCGCGACTAAAGTCCGGCCGCGGGTACCGCCAGCCGACGGTAAGCCGATGAAGTTTAAGCGCGACCAGAAGCTGAACTTCTGGATGCAAGTTTACAATCTCGGCGTGGACGATAAAACGCACAAACCATCGGCTACGGTCGAGTACAATGTGGTCGATGCGGCCACGAACAAGGCCGTGATTCATACTGTCGAATCCACGGACACCATGGGCAATGTTGGCGACCAAGTGACCCTGCAGAAAACTCTCTCGGCCGCCAACCTTGTTCCCGGTGTGTATCGTATTCAGATCAAGGTGAACGACAACATCTCCAAGCAGACGTTAGACCCCTCGGTGACTTTCGCCGTGGAGTAAGACGGAAACGCTTGGTTCTCCCTCGAGGTGGTGGGTTGGTGATGCTCCGCAAGCTTGGGTTCTCGGTGCTGTTGCTGGGCCTGGCGCTTCCGGTGTGGAGTGCGGACAGGCCAGGTACGATCTCCGGATACGTGCGCGCCGCCGGTGGCGTCCCTCAAATGGGAGCCATGGTGGAAGTACTGGGCGCAGCCGCGCATAGCCTCAAAGTATTTACCGACGAGAATGGGTTCTACTCCGCCGCCGGGCTTTTGCCCGGAGTTTACAATCTCAAAGTTTCCGCGCCCGCTTTTCTCCCAAGCTTGCGGGAGCACATCGGGCTGCATGCCGGCGGGAACACCATCGTAAATGTCACGTTGAACACGCTCTTCGAGGCGGTCCAGATTGCTCCTGGGCGCGGCCCCGCCGAAGAGGACGACTGGAAGTGGGTGTTGCGCTCGGCCTCTAACCGGCCCATTCTACGGCTGGTCGACGATCCATCTCACATTATGGTTGCCGAATCCGGAAAGGGCGATCGCGAATTGAAGGGAACGCTGTCATTCCTCGCCGGGTCGCCCTCGGAAGGATTTGGCGGCGCCGCCGATATGAGCACCGGCTTCTCCATGGAGAAATCCATCTTCTCTTCAAGCACGATTGGTCTGCGCGGCAACGTGGGATACGGCAGCAGCTCTCCGGCTTCGGTCCTGCGGGCGTCGTTCCGGCAAAAGATGGACAACGGATCCGAACCGATGTTCGCCGTGACCATGCGGAATTTGCCCGCGCCCGACATTACCCTGCACAGCTTCCAGGCGCTCGCCCTGACTACGGCCGACACTTTCAACCTGGGCGACGTTGTGGAACTCAAGTTTGGCAGCGAACTGCAGACCATCCAGTTCATGGGACGGGTTACCACGTTCCGCCCGTTCGGGACGGTCGATTTGCATCTCTCCCCGAACACCGTGCTGGAGTATGGCTACGCCACCACCGAACCGGACAGCCGCATGGATAGGGGCTTCGACTCCGCGTCTGCCGATGTCAACGAATCTGGGCCACGCGTCAGCATGACCGGATACGCGGTTTCGGTGGAGCGTGCGCATCATCACGAGCTTTCGCTCTCGCACCGCGCCGGCAGGACCAACCTGCAGGTGGCCGCTTACAGCGATCGCGTGTCCGATCCGGCGCTCACTGGTGTTGGCGAGCTCACCACCGACAATGGGAATGCACTGCCCGATCTCTACTCCGGCACATTTACGTATCAGGGAAACGATTTCCACACGCAGGGCTTGCGCTTCGTGGTGCAGCGCAAACTGACTTCGGACATTACCGGCACGCTGGACTTCGACTATGGCGGCGTGTTGGATTTGGCCAGTCCGAATGCCACCCTGGAGAACGTGTCAGAATCGAGCCTGGTGCGGAACCGCCACAGCATGGCGGGAAAAATGACTGGCGTGGTTCCAAAGTCCAAAACGCACTGGATGGCGTCCTATCGCTGGGTCAATGGACAAGCTCTCACCCCGGTGGACATGTTCAATGCGTCGGCGGGACAAGCTGATCCTTACTTGAATCTGTTCTTCCGCCAACCCATCCCTGGAAACAGATTCTTTCCCGGTCACCTCGAAGCCATCGTCGATCTGCGCAACCTTCTGGCGCAGGGATATGTTCCCGTCCTCGGACATGACGGTCACACCGTGTATCTGGTCCAGTCGGCACGGGCAGTAAGAGGCGGCGTGGCCTTTACTTTTTAGATGTAGGCGCGGGCATCCTCGCTCGTGCGGTGCCCGCCAGATCGTCGGCCTGCTCTTCTGTCATTCCATCCCCGGCTTCTCTATTTATCTTGTCATTCCGAGAAGCAAAGCGTTTCTTCCTTTGTCATTCCGAGGAGCGAAGCGTTTCTTCGCTTTGTCATTCCGAGGAGCGAAGCGTTTCTTCCTTTGTCATTCCGAGAAGCGAAGCGACGAGGAATCTGCTGTCTGCCTGCGACAGCAAGACTGCCGGTGCGGGCAAGACCCCCGGATCCCACACTGTGCTCGGAATGACAACTGCGTTCTGTCCACGTCACAGCTGAAAACGGTCGATCCCAACAACACAAAAGGCGTCCGAGGTGGACGCCTTTTGCATACAAATCAGCTTGTTTCTAACTAGAACGTGTTCTTGCAAGCTCCCGGGACGTTTCCATTCCGGCTCTTGCTGGTTAGTTCCAACATTTCCTGCATGGCGTATTCCTTCGTGCCAATCTTGTTGGTGAAGAAGTGGCCATGCGAGTCTTTCTTGACGGTTCCGAACAGCCATGCGCAGCAGTCGCCCGACTCGCCGCAGAAGTTACCAGCCCAGGCGGTCCGGAGGTTTACTTGCGGATCGCTGACGGTTTCGGAGAACTCGTGCCACATAATGGCCGTGGTTCCATCGGCGCCGGGGTCGTTGTTGGGACTGCCGGGATCGCCCAGGATGTGGCTGGTTTCGCAGCCGCTCGGGCACTGGTCAGGATCGCCGACCATGGAGTACTTGATGATCTTGCCGTTTACGATGTCGGTGGCCGGGCTGTGGTATCCGCAGAACTGGCTGCAGAAGCCTGGAAGGGTAACATCCTTGTAGGTCAGAACGAAATAGATCCCGTTGATGTCGGCCGGCAGGTGCTTGCCCTTGATGGCCTTCGCGACGATGGTGTGAATCGCGCCGTCACCGCTGAGGGCCTTTCCCATCGAGTAGTTGTCGTGGTAGTCATTCTTTGTAGTATGGTTCACCTTGTTCGGGACGGCCTTGCCGGTGCTGTCAGTGTAGGTGGTGTTGATCTTGTTCTGAGTCGAGCCACCCAGGTGGGTGAAGTAGTAGTCGATAACGCCCCTGTCTTTAGCGGTCCAAGCGCCGTACCAGACAATGTAGACGGTGGGCGCTTTCTCAAATACGGGGCCGCCGTTGTAGTTAATGTCACAGGGATTACCGTTGCAATTCGCCAGAACCTTGGGCTGCTTGCCGTAGGGGCGCAGTGCGTGTATGTCGTTATTCGACTGAGCAAACGCGCAGCATGCCAAGCAGACAGTCAACACAATGCCGAGCCATTGTTTCTTCATCAAATTTTTCCTCATTTCAGGTTGTTGGGTCGAGATGGCTAATCCCCCCGCGTGGTTTGGGGGCGGACCATTGTTGGCGAAATACGGATTTAAGTCAAGATGAAAGAATTTGCACATGCCACATAGTGGTGACTCGCTAAAGGCTCTAAACGAAGGTCTCTATTGGGCACTGTTATGTTGCGAGCGGCGAGAGTCGCACTGTATGTTAAGCGGTGTTCAATACATACCTACGTGCCGTCAAGCGATCGACATTGCGAGGCAAGCTCAGCTTTGGTAGCGCCAGCATCTTGCCGGCTGTCGCGAGGGCATCTTGCTCTCGCGAGTGGGGGCATGGATGCTCCCACGACCGCTGCCGGGCATTCTACGAAGAACAAGTGGGGAGCGCCAGTAATCTGTGTGGAATGTTACTGCGGGGTTCCGGGCTGTTTTACCGTCGCGGTGTCAGCCGGCAGGGTTGGCTTGGCGATGAAGAAGTTGTGATCGTAGAGGTTGCGATACATGCGTCCGGCAATTTCCGCGGCTTTGGGGCCGAACGTCGGGCGGCCGCCTTCGAGGAAAACCACGACGACGATATGGCCGACATCGGTTTTGGCGTAGGAAGCAAACCAACCAAAGCGCGTACCCGCGTGGGAGCAGGTGCCAGTCTTGCCCAGAACCTCTTCCTCATTGAAATTTGCCCGCAGACGGCGCGCCGTGCCGAATTGGACAGCGCCTTGCATGCCGTCGGAAATTTCGGGGATCAAGGGAGCAATGTCCAGGCGGCGCTTCACCACCGGCTGGAAATTTGCGATCTCTTCCGGAGCCGTGGGATGTTGCAGGTAATAGAGCGTGCCGCCGTTGGCGATGGCTGAGACCAACGCGCCCAACTGCAGCGGAGTCACGGAAACGCCTTCGCCGAAGGAGCACATCTTTCCGACGCCGCCGAGTTTGGATGGAATTTCTTCGTTGGGATAAATCCCCAGCTGCTCCCCAGGTATGCTGTAGCCTGCCAACTCACCCAGCCCGTATTGATGCGCGTAATAACTTACCTTCTCAAAACCCAGTTGGCGGCCAAGGGCTTCGAAGTAGGCATTGTTGGAATGCGCCAGCGCCATGGTCAAATTCATGTGATAGCGGCCACCCAATCGAACCTCGGTCTCCTTGGTGATGAGGCCCTCATTCAGAGCGGCGAGCGCGACCGAAAGCTTGATGGTGGAGCAGGGTTGAGCGCCACTTGAAAGCGCGAGCTTTTGATTCACCATGGCGAGAACGCGGCCACTGGTGGGCTCGATAGCTACGACTGTGCCATTCATGCCACCCAAAGCGTCGATGGCGGCGTCGCGCACGATGGGATCTTCTCCGGCTGTGACGTCGCCGTCGGTGACATCGGGGGCGAAGGAACTGGTGGAGAAGCGCTCGTAATAGCGATGCCGGCGATGCAGGCTTCCGGTCTGCGGAGTCACGGCGCGGCTGCGCGCCAAGCGGCGCATCCGCCTGCGCGCCTGCTGACTTTCACTGATTCGCGACTTGGATTTGTGCGGCGTCAGGGAACGGGGGCTGACGCTGGCCGCCATGCCGGTTTGGCAGAGCGCCAGAAAAAAGATGAATGCGACCATCAGACCGAAGCCGGCGAAACGTTTCCCTGAATTCAATTTCCCGCACCCTATCCCGGAGTTCACAACGTAGTACAAGCACGAAACCGGCCAATGATCGTCGCCACCAGTTAAGCTCCTGCCATTTCAGATGTTATGAAACTTCCTTTGGATTAGCAATCTAAAACATATTTATTTGCGAGTTGACGGTATTTGATCTAACCCATTGCGAGCAAAAGAGTTGTGCCTGGTTTGCACCTGAGCCTGTCACTTTGGTAACCATCGCCCGATTACACTGCCTCATAGGAGAAAGGATTTTCCCTCTCCCTGTCGTTGTCGTTGCGCGCGCTGCGAGATTCCTGACCCGCGACTGCATTCGGCAACCTCCGCGATTTGAAGAAGTCGTGGTTGCTGTGGGCTCGTCAACACCTTAAAACGCAGAGACCGCTGAGAACAGCCACAGAGTGCGCCGAGACAAACAAAATCGCTGCTGAGGAATCTTGCGGTTTGCTGAGATCAAAAAATCTTGCTGATGATTTCTACGACTTCGGCGAGGCCAGAAACTTGCGCGTCGCCGCCTCTGCCAATTGGTCACAGATATGGGTGACGCCGGTCCTATCCATTCCTTCGTTGCCCTCTTATCCTGCGTTCGTCTCCTGAAACTGTTCGTCGAGAGCAACTGACAAATAAAAAATAATCCGATACGAGAGGAAAACATGAAAACTCTTTTCAGCATTCTTTCCATCGCTGTTGTTGCCATCCTGCTGGCCGTTCCGACGGTAGCGCAAACCGACACCTTCATCTATAACCCGCCCGGCTTTTACGTCAACTGGGTCATCAGCCTGAATTCCCCAAACGTTAATGGGGGCTCGGGCACCGCGCAGTATTTCATCGCCACACCCTCGCTCCACCACACACCTAGCCCCAGTCCGCGTGGCGAGAAAACTTACGCGAAGCTTGCGGTAGAGTGCGAGTACCTTACATTCCCGGATTTGACCCCAGTCTATGTGTTCATGGGTCCGGGCCAGTCGCCAAACGAACCATTCGGCAAACTCTTGGGCCAGATGCAGGTGAACAAGGGATCTGCGACATTCCTTTCGATCCGCCCACCGGTGGTGAAAAAGGGGACGACCGTGACCATCGTCCACGATGGCGTCGCCATTATGCAGGGAACCTTCTAGTCTTGATTGTGGCCTTGCCACGACTGGTCCGCACGCGGCGATTTTCCGGTTGCCCCTGGGGTAGAGATCTTTTTGGCGCCGGAACGAACCAAATTTCCGGCCCCCCGCGTGCGGGCTATTTTCCCGGCCTCGATAACCATTACCCCTGCCCAAGGGAACCCTGAGGGAGGGCAACTAGTTTTCCAGCCGGACTCGCCGGAGCAACTCCACGAAGCGCGGATCGGAGCGGAGGGGATCGAAGACCGACCAGTACTTGAGCGTGGTCATGAAAGAGGAGTTGCCCGTACAGGCTTTATCCAGCCATAAGAATGCCCTATCCTTTTCGCCAAGTGCCGCATAGATGAGGGCGACCGCCCCCAGGCTCACTGGCTTTCCCTGCGAGAGTTGCAGCGATTTTGTCAGCGCGTTTTTTGCCGCGGATCGCCGGCCCATGCGCGCATCCAAATAGGCGGTTTGCCGCAGGTAGATTCGTTCCTCTTTGAACGGCTTGGTTTTCTCGAACTCGGCAATCGCCTCGCGGAACATTCCTTTTTCAAGGAAGGTATCCGAGAGCCAATTGTGCGCAGAAATAAAATTAGGATCGAGTTCCAGGG
>Ga0207003_1186_pt1 | contig 11029 bp, 8 predicted proteins | sample Alteio_BWMinCont_89_FD_153474 | JGI IMG/M metagenome (GOLD analysis project Ga0207003, IMG submission 153474) | Enriched cells from forest soil in Barre Woods Harvard Forest LTER site, Petersham, Massachusetts, United States -... | ecosystem: Environmental > Terrestrial > Soil > Temperate forest >...
CGGAAGTCTGGGCGCTGGGCTTTCGCGGCGAGGGTCTGGTCGTAGCTGGCGCCGACACCGGCGTGCAATGGGACCACCCGGCGCTCAAGCTTCACTATCGCGGCTGGAAGCGCGGCAAGGTCAACCACAATTACAACTGGCACGATGCCGTCGAGCACACCAAGGTTCCGTTTGACCCGTTCGGCCACGGCACCTTCACAGTCAGCGAGATGGTCGGCGACGACGGGCACGGCAATCAAATTGGCGTGGCTCCGCGTGCAAAATGGATCGCGTGCCGCAACATGGATGCCAACGGCACCGGTTCTCCCGCCCGCTACACCGAGTGCTTCGAATTTCTGATTGCGCCCTATCCGATTGGCGGCAATCCCAAGCAGGGCAATCCTAAGCTGGCGCCGGATTCGATCAACAACTCCTGGGAATGCCCGCCCAGCGAGGGCTGCTCGACCGAGACTCTTCTCAAGATCGTGAACGCTGTGCGGGCTGCGGGCATTTTCCCGGCGATGGCTGCGGAGAATTCCGGTCCTGACTGCGGCACGGTTAATAATCCGCCGGCCATTTATGGCAGCGCCGTGAGCGTGGGCGCGACTGACTCGTCCAACAACATCGCCGACTTCAGCAGCCGCGGCCCGGTGACGGTGGACGGCAGCAACCGTCTCAAGCCGAATCTCTCCGCGCCCGGAGTGAATGTTCGCGGCGCGTTCCCGACGAACCAGTACGGGTTTGACGACGGGACTTCCATGGCGGCTCCGCACCTTGCCGGCGGCGTGGCGCTTTTGTGGCAAGCCAGGCCCGCCCTGGACGGAAATATCACCAAGACGGAGGCCGTGCTAACTCACACCGCGCAGCCTCTGCGGAGCACGCAAAACTGCAACGGTTCGGGACAGAAGGTTCCGAACAACGTATTCGGCTGGGGACTGCTTGATCTGCTGAAGGCGGTGAAGGCGCCGTAGACTCCTCCGCACTCGGGAGCGGGCCCAACCCTTTCATCGCACAAAAATACCGGCGTGCCCCGTCGTTCTCGCGTTTTTTGCGAGAGGGCGGACTTTTAGAGGCGCTTCCGCGTCGCAAGGCTGGTGGATTCTGAGACCCCTGGGGAACCTAATAATCGTTACTGGCGTTATTTGCCTGGGCTAAGCATGGGAGTTCTGGCAAGCCCCGCCAGAGAGGCTCTCCGCGTATCGAATCGGTGCGTCCTGACCGGAGTTTGACCTATGAAGACGACCTCTCATCTGCTCCACTTGCGCCTTGCCCTAGCGTTTGTGGTCCTGGGTTGCTGGCTCGGAACGTCTACGGCGTTCGCCGGTAATCCCGTGCCGACAGTTACGGCACCGGTTCAACCGCAAGCGGTGATCCCAGGGAGCGGTGATTTCCTGCTAACCGTGTATGGCGCGAACTTCGTCTCCGGGGCGGTCGTCAATTGGAAGGGCAGCCCGCGTTCCACGACATTTGTTTCCACCAGAGAACTGAAAGCAACAATCTTGGCTGCAGATGTGACCAAGCCCACGGCGGGATACATCACGGTTACCAACCCGCGTCCAGGGGGAGGGAAATCCAGTTCTAGTTACGCGATAGTGGAAGTACACACTCCGGCCAAGACCATCGTTCCGGGCCCACCGAACAACTACCTCCTGCAATCGGAGGCCTTCGAATCTCTGTCCACGGGATTCTTTCATAACGCAAGTACGCTCGATCTACTGGGAGGTGCCGGGAGCACGAACGTTTATCTGTTTGCCGGCAACGGTAACGGCACATTCTCGAACTCGGTTGTCGGTACTGGGTATTACAACACTTTCAACTGCAACCTTTCGGTTGGGGATTTCAACAACGATGGCAAGCTAGACTACCTTTTCCCGATTGGGAGGGTAGAAGAGGCGGCAAAAGTTGAGGTGAGATTAGGCAATGGAAAGGGTGGCTTCCGAACAAGTTGGAAGCACGGCAATTTTCAAATATGCCCCGACACTGTGGTTGGGGACTTCAATCGGGACGGCAATCTCGACTTCGCTGCGGCCGATGGGGGAGACGGCACGTATATTTTTCTCGGAAACGGGGATGGCACTTTTAGGCGGGGCGCAGTGCTCGATCGTGCATCACATCCTGTAGTTGGGGATTTCAACGGCGACGGCAAGTTGGACTTGGTGATCGAAGGCTTCGGAGGCATACAACTGCTCCTCGGCAACGGAGATGGCAATTTTCAGAATCCACGAACCATCTTTCCTGCCCCTGAAGGTTGCGGCTATGGCTTTCCGATGGTCGTGGACGACTTCAATCGAGATGGCAAGCTGGACCTGGCATTCTGTCATGTTGATTCTGTCGATGGCACCAGTCAGATTGTCGTCTTGTTGGGTAACGGCGATGGCACTTTCAAGAAACCAAAGTATTACCCAGCTGGCAGCAGCAATAGCACGTGGGCATTTGCCGCTGGAGACTTCAATTCTGACGGCAAGACCGATTTCATTACGTGGTACTTTAAGGATTGGCCCCATGGCTACACCTTTGCCACCCTCTTGGGAAATGGCGATGGTACTTTTCAACGAGAGACAACCGTAAAGCTTCCGGACAATATGGAGGAATCGGGAATCGTCTCCGGCGGCGATTTCAATTCCGACGGTCTGCTGGACTTCATAATGATTCCTCTGGGCGGCATTCAGGACTATCTCCAGAAGTAAGCAATTGCAATACTGACCACGTGGGGCTTCTTCAACTAGCTATATTGGCCTGTCCGAAACGCCCACAAGGGTTGCAAGTGTTAGGGGCGGGGCGCTCCACCCCGGGATGACAATCTTGATGAGCCAAAATTACGGTGAAAGCCCATAGCTGCTTGTCAGCTGATTTTGACAGTCGATGCTGGTCGCGGCCTGTGCTCGCAACCTGGCGTGTTGATGCAGGAGTCGCGCAGCATCAGGCGCTCGACTGGTTTACCTCCCACAATGTGGGAGTCGATGATTTCGTCCACATCGGCTAACGTGACCCCGCCATACCACACCGCGTCCGGATAGACCACCAGGTTCGGGCCATGTTCGCACTGGTCCAGGCAGCCGGATTGATTTGCCCGCACTCTTCCTTTCAGTCCGCGCTCCGCCAGCTTTTGCTTGAACAGTTTCTGCAGTTCGGCTTTGGCTGCGGGATCGCAGCACCCTCGCGGATGTCCCGCTGGCCGCTGGTTTCCACAGATGAAAATATGCTTCTCGAACTTGGGCATAAGGAACAATGTACAGGATGTGGCGAAATCTTCGCGCTGCCCTCAAAAACCCATTAACCGCAAAGGACACGAAGGTACACAAAGGAAATCCCGGCTGGTACTTCCTTCGTGTTACTTCGTGTCCTTTGTGGCTAATGGGTCTTAGGAAACTTCCAGGAAACGACTCTTAGTCTTTCAGCGTCACGATCGGCTGATTACCCCGGCAGAATGTTGCCACGTGCTGCAAATCTCCATTCGGCTGTTTCATCAGCATGACTGGGCCGTAGCAGAAGACTGCGTGGCCGCTTTCCGCCATGTACCAGGTGCCGCCGGTGCGCGCCTTGTGGGCCAAGGGAAGGTCAAGGGGCGAACGCGGCGGTGCTGCGATCTTGGCTCCGGGAAAAGACAACGCCAGTAGTAATGCTAGAGTTTTCATCCAATTCGTAGGGTCTTCGAATTCAGATACTCTTTACGATTCTGCGTCCATCCACAATGTCCGCAATTCCCAGAGGCGGTCTTTGCGGTGGCTTGCTTAGCTTGCTTGTACTGTGGCTGTTTCGGGCGTTGCCTCCCGGCGTGTCCTGGGTCATCGGAGTTTGGGTCATCGGCACCTGGGTAGACGGGGACTGCGCCTGGGAGCGGGTTCCTGATTCAGCCTGGGGATGTTGCTTGTGAAAAACCTTGCCTTTGAGTGTGGTTAGTTCGGTGCTGTCGCTGAATAGAGAAGTGATCAAAGCGCGCTGTGAACCGATGGTGCGATCCTGCTCCACTACCAGCATGGCCATCAGGCCATAGGAAACCAGGAAGAGCACGATCAGGAGCGGAAGCAGGGTTTGTTTGGGTTTGGGCTTCGTTGCGGGCAACGCTTGCGGAACTGCGACGATGGTATCTTGCGTCCAGCTTAACAATTGAAACCCCGATCTGCGCCCCAAGGCCGCGGGCATCAGGGGAAATGCAGCTTGAGCGCCATCGCGCCGAAGTTCCCCAAACTGCTCGAAACCCGCCACTTAGCCGCAGTTCCAAGACATGTGACCGGGGTTACAGGTGCAACCCGGTGCACATTATAGGTAACCGCCGTGGGTTACGGGCGTGACTTGCAACGCTAGAAACAGCTACTGGCGCGGGCTAGCAGAGGGCGGTGATACTTTTGTCACCTCGTTCCGCCCTGTCCCCTCTCGCTATTGCTTCGAAATCATCACTCCCACCGTGTTCGAAGCTGGAAGCTGCTCGATCACCCTGTCGATTACGGTGTCGATCACAGCGGCCTGCCCCTGGACCACGGAAACGTAAGCCATCGAACCATCCGCCGTAAACGCTACGTTCTGCGGCGTACCGGAAATTGGAATCGTCCCGGCGACCGTGTTTGAAGTGAGATCAAAAACCAGTATGCCTGTGCTGGCGACCACGTAGGCGCTCATTCCGTTGGGATGAATCGCGATGCAGGCAGGATTCACGCCTGAACCGACACTCACCGTCTCCAGCAATTGCTGGTGAACCAGATCCACGATCGCAATCGCATTCTGGCTCATCAGGGTCACATATCCGCGTGTGCCGTCAGGGCTCACAGCCATAAAGGGACCCGCCGAGGATGCCCCAGCCCCGAGTGAGACGGTGCCCGTGACCATGTTGGTGGCAGTTGAAATTACAGACAGCACGTTACCGCCATTGGTTTGCGTGTACGCTGCGTAGAGACTCTTGTTGTCCGGCGACGTCACCAATGACGGAGCCCCTGTGGTCGATCCCAGCATAATCGTGCGCACGAGAGCACCGTTGATAGCGTTGATCGCTGACACCGAGCCAGTGGAACTCCCCACGTACACCCTGCGGCCGTCGGGCCTGATCGCCACGGTCGAGGCGCCTGCAATCGGAATACGCCATTGCCGCTGTCCCATCATCATCAAATCCGCCGCCATGACGCCGCTACCGCTGCCGGAACCAGTCATGCCTTGATCGACGACGAAAGCCATCGAACCATCCGGGGAAAGAACCAGCCCACCGGGAACGGTTCCGCCTTCGAAGTCGGCGAGCCACTGGCCCGTCACCGCATCAAATTCATGGACCAGCGAGGTGTACGTAGTGCCCGCAAGCGAGATCATTTCGTCTTTCGAAACCACCAGGCGCTGAGGCATTGCGCCGACGGAGATGCTGGAGGCAAGCCGTCCGTCCGTATTGTCGATCACCGCAACCACGTCGTCGTCGACGCTGGCTACGGCCACTCGCATTCCTCCCATGTACGGGACAACGCCACCCTTTCCCGAACTGCCCAGACTGGTGGTGCCCTGAAGCTTGCCGGTGTCCGCGTCAACGTAATTCAGCACTCCGGCGCCTGACGAAAATAGTATCTGGGGCATCATCGGATGGACGGCCAGACCGTAGCTCATGCTGTGCAACCCGATGAAATGCAGAAGACGTTGCGCCGTAAGATCGATTGCGGCAAAGCCGGTCTTCTTCGCAGTGGAGACGCCCGCAACGTAAGCTCGCGTTCCGTCCGGTGTGATCGCCAGCAGATTGTTTCCTGGAAACGGTTGCGAACCGGGAAGGGCGATCGCCTTGAGGACCTGATTGTTTGCGATGACGGCGAAGATGCTTCGAGACGGCTTGCCGCTTGGCGTTATCTGGCACACGACGTAAGCCTTCGATCCGTCGGGTGATACACCGGCGTCAAGACAAGCTCCTCCCGGCAACACCGGCAGATTAGCCTTGATCGCTCCTGTCGCCGTGTCGAATATAGTCACGCTCCCATCATTTTTGTTGGCAATGTAGCCAGTCGAGCCGTCCGGAGTAATGGCAATGGCCGCCGCACCATTCCCCGCCGGAAACGTCATCATGATCATCGCCATCATGGTATCGACGACTTCGACGACGCCGGCTTGGCCCTTGGGAGACAGGCCAATGTACGCGGTCATGCTATCGGGCCCAATCGCTACGGCCGTAGTTCCGGTCCCGGCGGGAACGAAGCCCATTTCCATGAGCATCATGCTGTCGAGGATGGAAACCGTGGCGCCGTCGCCGCAGCAGGTCGTCAGGTAGACCTTCGGGTTCGCCAGTGAAATCGAAGGGACCATCAGGAAAACTAAAGCCGCCAGAATGGCCAGGATGGAGGGTTTTCGGAAAACACCGCACATAAAATTCTCCTCGTGAAGCGGGCAACATTCTATACCAATTGTGATCGCAGCGCCCGAATTAAAAGTCTGGTCTGGTGCGCACAGACGCACTATTTCTGAAGCCGGAGACTAGAAAATTCCCGCGTCCTCGTAGCACCAAAGAAAATGCCGCCTGATCTCAGGCGGCTTTCTCGGGAGCGACGCCGGATCCAAAAGGCGCGGCATGCATTCCGTGTAACCATCTCAAATGGTGATGGTGCGACCATTGAATCTGGTCAACTGCCAGCCAGCGAACGGTTCCCAATAGTTGGCTTTCAAATCCTTAAGGACCTTGATAGCCAGGGCTTCGCCAAGCAGGAGGCCACTCATACCGTCGCTCCGCCAGTGCACGCCCGACGCGTCCCGCGCGCGGGCGATATTAGCGGCCAGTTTGTTCAATTCGTTGCCAATCGTGAGTTGCCCTCCCGTGTAAGGAACCAGCGACAAACCGTCAGAGCTGGCTACCATTGGATTGGGGATCACGAAAGACTCGTTGTAGAACGCCTTCAGAACCGTTATCGTGGCGCCCGCCAGCGTGCCATGGCCTTGCGGAAAGGACGGGTGTGAGGGACAGCCCTCGGGATAGGCCATCGGCAACAGGTAGCTTCCATACTTGGAAAAGATTAGTGGCAGCACTGGTGAAGAAAGCAGGCGAGCCGGAATTGGATAGCTGCCCTGCCCGGTCACCTGGTTGTGGACATTCCCGGCGTATTCTTCCGGACGCACACGCCGGTGCACCAGCCACTTCTGAAAATAAACGCAGCGCAATGCCGCAGCTGATACTCTGCCCACCATATCGACGGCATCGGGGCCGCCGAAGGTCCCGAAAGGCGACGTGTTCTTATAGCCGAGGTAAGGATTGTTGAGGTCAAACGTTGCGCCCATGCCAGCCAGGATGAGAGCAGCAGTCATGCCCGCATCGTAAGAAAAATCTTTGTGCACGTACGCCGTCAGATCGCGTAGGTCGCGAATATATCGCGGCGTTGTGTCGAACACGTTCTTGTCAGTGGGAGTGCCGCCATTCTGAATATTCAACCATGCGAGATACGACGTCATGTGGTCGTCGCCCGCCACATTAGTGATGATCTGCTGGGGAACCGGGATAGCCCCGAAGGGAATAGGGAGCGTCAAGAATTGCGAGACGTAGGGCCCAATCAAATCTCCGGGGGTGAAGCCGCGGAAGATATTGTCTGGCGTAACTGGATGGGGGCCCTGATAATCCGGGAACGTGCTTAGATCGGAAACGGCCGATGCAATAGTCGAGTCGCTGTCAAAATCAGCGAATGCAACATCCCGAGCCAGGGCCATCCAGTAATCTTCAGCCATTTCGCTGCCTTGCTCGTTGCTGGCGTAAGCGGGAGGCCTAGCGGTGACGCCGACGTGGGAATCGGTGCCCTCAAGACAGTAGGCGTAGGAGGACTGAGGATTGGAAAGCTTCAGCGTGCCGCCAAGCTGGATAGCTTCGAAATCGCCAGCAGCACCGGAAGTCAAGGCAGTGATCAACCCGGCATACGCGGTGAGATTCACCTCGCCCAGAACATCATGCGGCAGTCCCTTGGAGAAGTTCCCAATCTTGTTGAAATACCGCTCCTCGTCACCATTGGTCGGATGAATGTGCGGCAGCAGTTTTTCTGCAATGGCCGTCCCGTCGCGCCGGCTGAATTCATCACTCCGCCGCTGCGATGCATTCTCCGGACCGATCTCCTTGGCTTCCGCGACCGTCGGCAGCCCCAGGATGCCGGCCGCGACCGTAGCCGCTGTAACGCCGCCTAGAAAGGAACGCCGGTTGACACCTGCTGGGATCGGCTCTTCGCTCATCGTTTGTTTCACCTGGGGATTGGGCTTGCCGCTCCCGTCGCCGGATGCTTTGCTTGACTTCTTCACGTCGTTTCTCCTTATGGGTTATCAATCCTTAGCTAGTGCTGGGCTATCCCTTTGCGCGGCCTACTGCTCAAGGTTCACAGCCATTGGCAAACCGGCAGGACAGTCGCTTGCGGGCAGAGGGGCAGTTCCCAAGCTTGTTTAAGTCTGGGTCAACCCGCACTGGACGGAGACTTTGATCTAATAGCAGGCGCTTGTCAAGATGAAAGAGTTTGCATTGTCAGGCCACCGTGCCGGGTGAGAACGGCATCCTCGTCTTTATGTGTACCTTTGTGTCCTTCTGTGGTCAATGATGTGCGAATGCCAAAACCACTAAGGCAGACAAAGGGTCCTGTGGCACTTTCGGGAGCGCCGCTTGCCCCACCATCCTCAATTGCGGGTAAGTTCTCCCTCTTTCTTGCCGGTTATCGTGACGAAGCGAATCACACCCTCACTGTCCTCAAAAACCAGGCCGGTTCCGTCGGAGTTTACGACTGCCGCGACCAGGTGTCCATACGACTTGGGGATGCCGCCGTGGGTCGGGGTTTGATCATAGCGCGCTAACTCTCCCTCCTTCATGCCAGTCATAGCGACGAAGCGAATGACTCCTCCGTCGTCTTCGAAAACCAAGCCGGTTCCTATCTGGTCCGGGATCGCCGTGACCAAACGGCCATACGACTTGGGGACGCTGCCCGGTCTCGGGGTTCCGGCATAAGCAACCGTCGCGTTCCTGTTTCCGGCGAGGTATCCGGCGACGAACAGAAGTGCAGTACTGATAACGAGGAAAATCCTCTTCCGCATCTCTCAACCTTTCACGCCTGACAGGCACGAGCTATTTTGGCAGGACCAGAATCTTGTGCATCATGCCGAGATCCTCGTGCAACAGGATGTGACAATGAAACACAAACGTACCGGCAATCGTCGGATCACGGAAATCAAACCTGCCCTTGAAGCTGTGGTAGGGATGACCCGGCCCTTCCCAGAAGGGAATCTCAATGGTGTCGCGCAGATCCTGATTCTTGACCGGCTTTCCGTCCACTTCCGTTACCAGGAAATGGATCTGGTGCATGTGGAACGCGTGCGTCTCAAGCGCATGGTTTTCCACCATCCAGTCTTCTACAGCCCCGACATGAGTCGTGATCACAGGCTTCTCGTTGGCTTCGAAAACCTTCTGCTTTTGTCCGTCGACCGTGATGTAGAACTGAATCGGACCGTTGGTCCCGCCAAATTCCTCGGAGAAGTAGAGTTTCCGAAGTTTGGTCGGCTTCTGTTTGCTCAAATCGGCAAACTTAATGCTTCCCATGGGTATGCGCGGCGCGGGCGCGGCAGTCTTCGCCGGTTGCCCGTCGTTTGCATCGCTGCTGACTTTGATCTTGCCCAGTTCCTGTTGGATGTCGGGGTTGCCGGTCGGCCCCGTTGAATAACCAAGCGAGATAAAAATCGCTTCGTTGTCTTGCGGCGGAGCCTGCACAATAAACTCCGCGCGCCCGGCTGGCGGGACCAAAATTGTGTCTTCAAATCTGGGCTTGGCGAGAGGATAGCCGTCGAGAGCGATCAACTGGAGCTTCTGCGCCTTGCCGTTAAACTGTACCTGCAACGGCATGAAGTCCTGGATAGTCGCGTTTGCCACCCGCCAGAATTGTTTTTCGTTGGGCTTCATCTGGATGATGGGATTTGGAAACGTAGGGGCACCTGCGAGTTGGTAGTTGATCGTCAGCTGATAGGGTCCCGGCACCCAAGGAACGAGGTACTGTTGGCGGATGACAAACACGCGCTCAGTAAGTCCGGCAACCTCGGGGCGTACCTTGTCCATTCCTTCTACAACCAGCGCCCCGGCAGCGCCGCCGTTTACCTGAAACTCAGTAAACCCGTGAATATGAGGATGGTACCAGTAGAGCCCGGGAGGTTCGTTCTTCGGAATCTGAATGTCAAACCGAAAGGCTGGCTTGTTAGGTTGAATCAGAGTCGTGAGCACATCATCCTGATGGCAGTTCGGCGAAACATTCAGACCGTGAAAGTGCATGTTGGTTGAGGACAAAGTTGGTGTTCCGGTGTCGCCGCAGACCGGCATGCCGGACATGTCCATTTCCATCCCCGCCGAATCATCGCTGCTCTCGATGCGGTCTTTTTCATCCAGTACCAGACGGTCGCCTTGCTTGAGGCGCAGCGTCGGCGCCTCTACTTCTCCCTTGCCAGTCTGGTAATTCAGACAATAATGATTGTATCCGCCGGTATCGACCGAGTGCTTTATGGTCAATTCAGCCTTCAGAACTCCGTTCACACTATTCAGGCTGAGAGCGTCCTCAACCACGCTACCGGCGGTGGACGTGCGGGACACTGTGCCGCTGGCCTTAAGAAGGCAAGCCCACAGGTCAGAATCGCAAGCAAATATCGGGATGCAGACCTCATCGTCAACTCCTTAAATATGTAAATCAAACATCTTGCTCATTGTTAGAACGACCGAGGCGGAAAAACGCCAATCGACAGCAGCCCCGGACTGTTTGGGTCGGCGACCGGCGATTTCGAAGATTCCTACAGCGTGCACTTCCCGCCAGCTGATTTCACGTTGATCATTCCGATCCCGGACGGCGCACCGTACTCCGCAACGTACACTACACCGCCGGTCCCCGTGTTGGCTTCCAGGGCCAGCGAACCCAGATACGACCAGTTTGTGACATAACCCTTCAGCCTGCCCGATGTGCACCCTTTGGAAAGTTTGCCGGTGCTCTTGTCAAGGAAGGCAGCGGTGATTCGATCCCCCTGCGTGTTGCTGATGTAGAGAAGCGTCTCGTCCGGGCTGAGCATAATGTTGCTGGAGCTAATTCCGGCTCCCAAGCGATAGACAATC
>Ga0207003_1187_pt1 | contig 10999 bp, 8 predicted proteins | sample Alteio_BWMinCont_89_FD_153474 | JGI IMG/M metagenome (GOLD analysis project Ga0207003, IMG submission 153474) | Enriched cells from forest soil in Barre Woods Harvard Forest LTER site, Petersham, Massachusetts, United States -... | ecosystem: Environmental > Terrestrial > Soil > Temperate forest >...
AATCAAGACCAATGCCCATTTCTGGTTTTTTGCGTCAGCGAACTTCCGCCATGACTCCTCAATGCGGGAACGCAACAAGAGCGGGAACGCTACCTTTCTCCGGCGGGGTGCGAGCCACATTCATCACCATGGCCAGAAACGTATAGTATCCGTTGATGCCAACCAGATCGATAATACCTTGTTCACCGAGCTTGGCGAGTGCTTGGGAGTAAGTTGCGTCGCTCACGCCCTTGTTGCGATGGAGTTCAGTGCAGAAGGCATAGACTATGGTTTCATCTTCGGACATTCCCGAGGGCCGCGTACCGTCGGCTATCGCCTTCACGATTTCCGCACTGAGCCCAGCCTTCACCGCGATCGGCGAATGCACTGCCCACTCATATTGTTGCGTCCACTCGCGCGCGGTAAGCAGAATAGCGAACTCGCTGAGTTTCGGCGGCAGCACGCTCTTGAACCGAAGATAATCGCCCATCGCTTTGGCGCGCAACATTACCTCCGGGCTGCGCAGCAGCGGAATGAAGGGACCAACCGGGGGAGTTCCCCGTCCGGCAACGAATTCATCGACTGCTCTCTTTTGGGTCTCGGTCATCTGGTCATTCCGGATCTCGGGCATGCGATCTTGCGCGACCGCGAAACCACCGAGACCTATGGCGAGCAACAACAGCCAGCGAGAGTTCATTAGTTTAGGCACTTCCTTTCCGGAATTTCACCAGGACTGCTGGGTCGCTAGGGACAGCATACACAATAGAGTCCGGGCAGGTGATAAGGAGATGGTCACCAGTGCACCACATGCGTATCTTCCTGATGTGTCATCGCCCTGAGCTGCCCATTCGCACCGATGCCCCTGATCCCTGCGTGTCGGCCAGCCGAACTGCCAGTGCGCTTGACAATTTTGTCACCGCATCGGCGTCGACGGCAGCGGACTGTGCCAGCCCGTGTTGCGTCTGGAAGTCGGCGAGCGCTGCCAGGGTACGCGTACCGGCGACGCCATCAATCGGGCCTGGGTGAAAACCGAGATAACTGAGATAGAGCTGTGCGGCGCGCACATTCAGGTCAGGAAGACCGCCAGCAGAGCACTTCTGGAATTCTCCGTTCAAGCGAATGTCATAGCGATTGATGGCGTAATTGGCGCCATTGTAGCCGTGAGCGAACGAAGCCCAATCGTGCGCTTGTAGCGCAACATTCAATCGAGAACTAAGCAGGAAATTGGCCATGGCGGTGAGTTGTTTATCCTCGGACGCGGACATGGCAGCGACCATCTGTTCCACATCTGCGAACCCTGCCTGGGCATAGTTCTCGCCCATGATCTGCCCAATACCCCAGGAACAGCTTTGCAATGCAGCTGTACGGTCCTCCGCAATAGCCAGTCCCAGCCGATCGTACTGGTGCGCGCCGGAAGCTCCGTATCCCCCAAGTTTTGGATCGCTGATATCGCCATCATCGTACTTGCCCTGGGTCAGGCGATGGAAGATGTGGCGCTCATAAAGAATTTGAGGCCGGAGGTCGGAAAGGTATCCGCACCCGGAAGTCTCGACCGCCAGCACAGTCCAAATTTCAGGTGCATGCACGTTCAGCTTCTGGCTGACTGCGCCCAGACCATCCGAAGAAAGCGCAAGGCCAGTTCCTTGAAACGGGAGTGGCGGCATACTGATCCTCCGCTTCGCCGCCCACCACTGTATCTTCAGTCGCGCCCAATCGTCCAGTTCCATGGCGTCGCTACGAGCGCGGCAAACGAGGATGTACTTATGTTCGACCACACCCAAGAAGTCGAACCAAGCTTGGGCATCCGGTCACTTGCTAGTCGCGCGGCAGTGGGTGGGTGCTGATCGACGGCTATCCGACCAATCTTGAGGTTGGTGTGGCCGGGACCGGGGGCTGGGCCTCGACGGCATTTGCCCGTTCTGCCAATTCCACATACGAGCGTCCAATTTCAGCTGCGATTCGTGGCCAAAGATAGCGCTCCCGAACTCGCGCTTGCGCATTTCGCCCAGCCACGGAACGGGTGGCTGCGTCGGAAAGAAGAAACCGCAACATGCGCGTCAGATCGGTTGCATCTCCCGGTTGGAAAGTGAAGCCGGTATCCGCGATCACTTCGCGGTTTTCCGGGATGTCACTGGTCAGCACGCAGACCGCGGCTCCCATGGCGTCTAACAGAGCCAGCGAGAGACCTTCGAGATCGGATGGCAAAACGAACAATGCGGCATTGGTGAGCAATTCGTCCAAGGCAGTGCCGTAAACCCAGTCGAGGAAGAGCACCTGCGCGCTCTGATGCTTACGCAGATCATCAACATAGGCATTGGTGTAACTCGACCCGCCAGCGAGCACCAGTTTCACTGGCGTGTCGAGTTTTTCGTATGCCTCGATCAGAAGGTGGCAGTTTTTCTCGGGTGAGAGCCTGCCCAGATACAGAATGTAGTTGTCCGGATCGAGTCCCCATTCCGGCATTTGCGAGGGAGCGACTCGCTGGCGGATCATGGATCCATTGGGCACATATTCAGGCGTGACCCCGTAAACGGCCTGATAGTGCCGTTGCAGAGCCTGAGACACGACCATGGTCCGGTTCGGCAGCCGTGCCGAAGCGAGTTCTCCCAGGCGGAGAGTGAGCGAGGCGAAACGTCCCCACTTTTTTCGTCGCCAATCCTGGCCCTGAACCGTAACCACGGTCTTCTTCCCCACCAATCGTGGAAAAAAGGAAAACAGCGCCGGTCCCTGGGCATGGTAGTGGACGATGTCGCAACCACTGAACATTACGTGGACCGTACTCAGCCAGCTGTGCACGAACGTCTCCAGGTGCTTTGACCGGAAAGTTGGCAGGCGAACCAGTTGCATTCCTTGGTGCGTCGACAAGTCGGGAGTAAAGTAACTGCGGCAGTAGACCGTGACCTGGTGGCCCATTTCCACCAGTCGTTTGCCGACCTCTTCGTAATAGGTTTCGATCCCGCTGTACTTGGAAACCATGCCGCGTCCACCGATGAACGCCACGCGCAACGGCGGCGGTGTGACCGGTAGGGTTGCCGCCTTTCTGGCCTTCGGCGGCCATGGCCTCATCCGAGTATAGAGGCGCATCAACGCGCGATAATGAGCTTCCGGCGCGTGTTGGGCCTCCACGAATCTGCGCCCAGCCGCGCCCATCTGCGCGGTCAGTTCCGGCCGATCCACAAGAAAGGAGATGGCTTTCCCCAGTTGCTCCACATTTCCCGGCGGATAAAGGAGCCCGGTTTCCCCCTGGTCGACCAGTTCACGCCGCGAGCCGAGGTCCGACGCCACCACCGGGCGGCGCAATGCATAGGACTCGAGAATGGTCTTGCCCAGAGTTTCGTAAGCTCGCGAAGGCAACACCGTGAAGCGCGACGCGGCGATCATGTAGTCCAGAATTTTGCCGCCCACGTGACCGGCAAATTTCACGTTCGTCAAGCCCATCTGATGAGCCAGGCTCTCCAGTTCCGTTCGCTGCGGCCCATCGCCCGCGATTTGCAGCTGAATCTGCGGCAAGTGCTGCATGGCACGCAGCAGGTCAGCAACTCCTTTTTCCGGGGACAGCCGGCCGAAGTACAGAATGGGAGCGTCTGGTCCGGCATTTGGCGGAAGCTGCGCCGGTAACTTCTGGAAATGGGGAAGGACGCTGATCTTTTCCGCTGGGAACCGATTCTGCAGAAGCTTCTCTTTCGCGAAACGGCTGGGAGTCAGGAAATGGTCGACGCATTTGTGGTAGGTTCCCAGCCACCGGTGAAAATAGGCTTCGGCCATCAGCAACAATGCCGAACCAGGTGGTCCGGCATAACAACCGGCGGTGAGAACATGCCGGAATTTTCCGTCGCGGCAGCGCTCGCAGGCTTGTCCTTTCGCCACCATGTTATAGGTGGGGCAAAGCAGCTTGAAGTCATTCAAGTGATAAAGAACGGGCACGCCCTGCGCCTTCAGCTCCCAAAGAATCGACGGGGACAAATGGTGATAAATGTTGCGCACGTGCGCGACGTCGGGACGAAATGCAGCGACGACCTGCCGCAGTCGCTGACGGGCCTCAGTGGAATAGATGGCATGGGCCGCGAGTTTGGCTCGAGCAAACAGCCCGTGGGCAGGGTTCTTGAAGTCGATGTTTGGCAGGAAGTACTCGTCGTAGGGTGTGGGCAGGCCACGAGGATCCGCCATCGAAAAAAGCGCGACCTCGTGTCCCTGAGATCTCATCAACTCCATGAGCTCGAACATGTAAACTTCAGTGCCGCTGAACGGGAAATTGTATTTATTGCAATACAGGATTCTCATAGTGGTGCTCCACAGTTCCATTGATATGGGTTAGAAAAAGATTGCCGAAGGATGCCAGGTTTTTTTCACGATTGAAATGCGTAAGCACGTGCTGTCGGGCAGCTCGGCAAAGTGGGCCGAGAGCAGATTCGGCGCGGTCGACCAACTCGACTCGCGCCACGAAGTCTTCGAGCGAACCCGGGCGATAGAGAAAACCATTGTTGCCGTCGACCACGAGTTCGGGAATGCCAGTGATCGCGGGCGCAAGCACAGGTGTGCCGTGCGCCATGGCTTCCATCAGTACCAGAGGTATCCCCTCACTGCGGCTGGTGAGCACGACCAAGTCAACGGCTGGGTAGCAGGCTTCGAGCTGTTGCCGCGACAAATGGCCCACCAGCCGGACCTCGCCGCGCAGACCCAAGTCACGAATCAATCCTTCGATGGACGCACGCTCCGGCCCCTCGCCCGCGATCAAGCACATGAAACGGACATCGCGGTTTTTCAACAGGTGGCAAGCGCGAACTAGAAAAGCGTGGTCTTTGACCCGATGTAAGCGACCGACCGCGAGCATGACCAGCCTGGGGCTTTCGCCGGCAACTAACAATGGGGAGCGCTTGTCTTTTTCAGGATCAACCCCCATGCGTTGAACCACGATTTTCTTGAGTTGAACCACGGGATATTGTTCGAGAATATGCCGCCGGTTAAATTCAGAAACCGTCACGCAAAACTTGCAGTGCTTCAGTTTTGCATCGAGATACGCAGAGTGCAGCAGCAGATCGGATCCATGCAAGGTCATGCTGAACTCGATTCCGAGGAGACGGGCCGCCACCATCGCGATCCACGATGCGAAATACCCGTGGTGCACGTGGATGTGTTCTACTCCCAACCTTTCGATCAGAAGTGCGTAATAGGCTCCGAGGCAGGTATGCAGAAGCGCACGTAACCGCTTCGCAAGGGACTCGTTGCCCTGCAATAGGACGCGGCGGAAGAAATCCATGAGCACAGGGAATTTCAGGACGCACAGGAACGCAGCGCGGATCAGCAGCCTGAACTGAAGCGGCTGCAGGTACAAAGTTTCAGCGGCAAGAGCTTTCAGTTCGGAATTCGAGGAGGTTGTGACATGGCACGCACTGCATGGAATCACCGTCACTTCACGTCGACGGAGCTCCCCTATTTCCTCCGCTACGTACGGCTCAACCGGGGAAGGAAACTGATTCGCAAGATAAGCTACGGTGGGCATCACCGTGCCAAGGCAGTGAACTCCATATCAGAATTGCGCCGGTTCTGCGCCGTCAGCAGTCCTGCCAGTGCGAATAGAAATCCATTCACAAACTGGTAGTTCATGACCACGAACGAGCCGTTCAGCAGGTACACTCCCAGCAGCAATGGCCACAAGTTCCGGAATTGTTGATCCAGGAAACTGCTATGCGGGAAATAACCGGGCCGAATTCGGCCTCGACCCAGCTTGAATAGATCAATAACGATCCACAGATACAACAGCAATCCCACGAGCCCATATTGGACGACGATTTCAAGATAGGTGTTGTGAAAAAAGAACTGCCTCTGGTGAAAATCGCTGATCCTTTTTGAGAGTTCCGTCTGCATATCCGTCGCACCCCATCCGGTGAGCGGTTTCTGCAAGAACATCTCCCACCCAGCCTGATAGATTGCCATCCGGAATATCACCGGTCCGCGTTCCTCCAGGCGATCGCTCAGTGAAGTATTGCGATCTGAAAAAGTGACCGCAGCTGCAAGTGCCACGCTCCCCGCGAGCACGAAACACAGGCAGGTGCGCCGCAGTCGCCGGCTTGGAGAAAAGAAAAGCAGCACCAGAATCGACCCGGCAAACGACAGCCATACGGCGCGTGTCTTGGTAGCGACGATTGCCAGCGGCAATGCCATCAGCAAGAGAATTGCCAACACTCCACGCAGCCGCTGACGCCGGTATGAATTCAGCGCAACCAAGCCAAGCAAATTCAGCGCCACGCCGTTGGCCACGGCCTGCAGGAATGGCCCACGCGCGCGGTCAACGTGATACCCCAAACCTTCGTCCAGGATGTAGCGCGGAAAGATAAATTGCTTGGCATCGATCAAGAACAATACGGCGGTTAGACTCAGGTAGCCCAATACGATTAAGGAGAATGTCTCGAACCTGCACAAAGACCGTTCGTCATTGAAGATGTAAGCCGCCAAGTGATAAAGCATGAACGGCACCAGCCACTTGGCCGCAAACAGACTCCAGGTCTCATCGCCGTTTGGTTGGGTCACGGCGCCATGGAATGCCAGCACGAGGAGACCCACCATCGGCCATGTTATCGGCCCGCCGAATCGTAGCGGTTGCCGCAGCGCACACACGCGCAACAGCACCACCAGAACCAGCAACCCAAAGGCGACTCGATCAATGGAATGAAAATGGAAGTCGGGCGGATGAAAAAGCATCAGCCCCAGCGTGGCTAAGAAAAGCAGGGAGGGCGCCGCGATCAATGCATGCAACGGGCGGAACGAAGCGCCGATCGCCCATGCGAAGGTGTCCGCACCGGGAATCCGAGGTGCCGGATGTGCCGCCGACGACATGGCTACACGCCGCTCCCACGTAGAACCACGGAAACCGTCTTATATAGAATTCGAAAGTCTCTCCACAGGGTCCAGCTTCGGATGTATTCCAGATCGAGTGCCAGGCCGCGTTCAAACGATGGATCGCGCCGCGCCGTCACTTGCCACAATCCGGTAAGTCCCGGAGGCACGCCCAAACGTTGCAGGTCCCCTAAGTCGTAGCGTTCGAAATCGTCCAGCGGATGGGGCCGCGGTCCTACCAGGCTCATCTCACCCCGCAACACATTCCAGAGCTGGGGCAACTCGTCCAGGCTGTAACGGCGAAGCCATCGTCCCGCGCGCGTGATTCGCGGGTCATCGGCCATCTTGAAAAACGGTCCCTGGCGTTCGTTGCGCGCTCGCAGCTTTTCCTTCGCCTTGTCGGCCCCAGCGTCCATGGTGCGGAACTTGTAGCATCGAAATCGCCTGCCTTTTAAGCCGACTCGCTGTGCCTGATAAAGGATGGGCCCCGGTGACTCCAATTTGATCACCAGCGCAATGACGACCAGTAAGGGCGCGGCGAGGGCCAGCGTCGCGCCCGCAAATATTGCATCGACCGTGCGCTTCAGGAATAAGCCAAACGTGGGTATTTGTTCCACGCGCAGGGTCAGAACCGGAATGTTACCGAATTGTTCGTAGGCCATCGGATCGTCCGGCTCGAATCCAAAGAGCTCAGGAACAACCTTGACATCGATCCGGTTACGGCGTGCCTCGCGAATGACCCGTCGCGCCAACTCGGGCTGCTGCGGGGCGGTAAGGACGATTTCATCGACGAAATCACTGCGCGCGATCCGTGCGAGGTCCTCCAAGCGGCCGCGCACGTCGCCCCCGATGGGCTCATCTTCATCAAGAAAACCCATGACAATATACCGGCTGGCTGGGTCCTCGCCCATGTGAGCCGCGAGTCTGCGGCCGTGCTCACCCGCGCCGATCATCAGTACGTTCCGTACGTCGCGTCCGCTTTGCGCCGGCACCCGTCGCCAGTTTCTCCAGGCGAGCATGATCAGGAAATTAAGGGGCGCGCTGGCTGCCAAGGTTGTGAGGGAAATCAGGTGAGGTCCCGACCAGCCAACCGCGAGGACAACCAGCGCCGCAGACCAAAAAACAACCTTGCCCAAAACTAATCGTTCCCGCTGCGGCACCAGGACGGTCTCGGGATGATAGAGCCGTTCAGAGAATCCCAGCAAGGTGAAAAGCGATCCGTAGAGCAGCAGCAATCCGGGCCCGGCAGTGGGAAATGGCTCCGGACGAAGCAGCGCCGCAGGGTCGTGGCGGATCGCGAATTCTAACAGTACGATGAGATGGCCGACTGCAGCAAAGCCAACAATGATTAAGAGAAAGTCCGCACTCACTTGCCTGACGAGATCCCAGTGTTGGCCGTGTACCGAAAGTCTAGGCAACAACGCCTCCGCGAGGACGTCGGAGAGACGGCGCTTCCCGGACTCTCCCAAGGCGTCCGGAACTTGCCACTCCCAGAATCGCCCATCCACGGTCACCGAAGCGGCTTTCTTCCGCGGAACCCCACCCACCGACGCCTGCGCTCCGGGAATCAGCCGCGAGGGAGACGCAAATGTGCGGTTCGGGCTTGCCGGCTTGATTGTTAAGGGGGAACCCACTTCAGATCATTTCCAGTTCGTATCCTTCTATAGTGATGGCGATTGCACGCTGGATCGATTCGATGGAGATCACCAGGTTCTTCTCCCCACTCTGTTCCAGGATCCCTTCCAGTCCATCCAGGCACCCGCCTCGAATCCGCACTCTTTGTCCGACTTTCAGGAAGGCGTGGAGAAAACACGGAACCTTCTGCGATAGCAGCCTCCGCAGATCGTCAATTTGCTGGGTGGGAATCGGAGTTGCCACGCCTCTGACGCTGATCAGACCAATCACACCTTCGGTATGAAGAAGTTCCAGGCGGAGGCCAGCCGACAATTCGAGGTGCGCGAAGGTGTAACCCGAGAATAGCGGGATGTACACGGGCTGACGGCGATCGCTCCAGCGATGAAATTCTTCGAGCAGTGGAAGGAAGGTCTCCAGGCCCTTGTGTTGCAGTTGATCCGTTACTTTGCGTTCAAACCGATAACGGGTTTGAATCGCGTACCACTGTGCTCCTTGCAGGTTGAGGGGTAAGGAAAGATAAGGTGCTGCTGTCATTACGACAATTCTTTAAACGCGGCTCCGCTAATTGAGTCCCGGCTGATTTTTGGTCTGTTTTTCACGAAGTTTCTAAATTACCCCCGACAAAAATTCTTGGTTGCGTGCCCGCGCGACAACTCGTGAGGTCGACAACCCCTGCCTATCTCTACAACTTTCTATAGATCGCCTCCGGGATCGGAAATGTCCGCCCACTGAGCACCACCCCCAGCAGGCGGGCGTTCGCCGCGTGTAACTTTTCCTTCACCTTTTGTGCCGCCACTCGCCTCGTCGAGTTTGCTTCCAGAACCAGAACCATGCCATCACAAAGACTGGCCAGCAGAGCGGCTTCGCTGCAGGTCCCGGCCGGCGGCCCGTACAGCACGGTGTAGTCGTAGGTCTGGCGCAGTTCCGCTAAGCGGTGGCGCAGCCAGGGGCCGGACCAGCCGTTTTCGTGTTCGCCGGGAAAGACACTCCTCGACACAAACCACAGCTCGTTGGCAAGGCCACCAAGCGAGTCGCGCATGGCGGAACTTTCTTGATTGGGAATCAGGTCGAGTCCGTTCTTCGCCAACACCTGCTCCAACCTCGGACCGCGGCGGTTCGCCTCTACCAGGCAAGTCGTCCCCCGCACTTGTGCCGACAGCGCCAGTCCGACCTGCATGCAGATCGCGCTGATGTCCGTCTCCGGGTCTACCGAGCTAAAAACGACTTGATGCGCCGGCTTCGGCCATCCCGGCAGGAAAACCTGCCGCACCAACCCCCGGATCTGTTCTTCGGCGAATGCGTCTGGGTCCCAACTGCCCAGTCCAGGAAGGCAGGATTCTTCGCTTCCGACTTCGAACGTTTTTGGTTCGCAGACGTCGTCCATGGTTCGCGGCAGCAAATCGACAAATGTACTCATTAGCCCTTTCTTCCAGCTAACATTTCTTGCTTTGGTGCATCTCTATCCGTTTCTATGCGGCAGAGAGGCCAGCACCGGGCTCCCCAAAAAGGCGATGATTTCGTCGGGAGTTCGAAATGCCGGATTCAGATAGTCGTTGACAAACGCCAGGGTAATGCTCACCCCACCGGCGCCCAGCATGCCAATGAATCCGAAACTCAGTCCCGAAAGCTCCGGCAGTGCCGGGACCGTGGCTTGCTCGGCGATGGTCACATTGAGAATGCCGCCCTGGTCGAGCGCATCTCCGATTCTTGCTTCCTCGCGCTTGTTGAGATACAGCAGGTACTTCTCTTCCGTGGCCTTCAAACCGTGCAGTAATTGCTCCTGCCGTATAGCGTGATCTCCCAGTCGACTCGCGGCTTCGCGGTAGTGATCCGATAAGGCTTTCTCGGCCGTGGCATGTGCGCCCAGAGCGTTCAGTTCGACCTGGGTCTTTAACAACTCAGCTTTTGCCCACTCATGATCTGGATCCTGGTCTGTGGTGCGTTCCCGGATGGGCGATTGGTTCTCAGTCGCGATCGTAGCGGCCGTCTCGGAAATCTCCTGGTCCAATTCCTGGACGGGACGATAGGCAGGCTCGTACTTGGCCAGCAGTGCAGTGCGGCTCAGTTGCAAATCGAGCAGTCGTGCTTTCATCTTCTCCATCAGTTCGGGGTTGTCGGAATTGCGAACCTGAGTAATGATCCGCTCTGGCAAGGAGCTTAGTTTTTTCTCCAGAATGTTGGCGCGCTCCGAGGTTACGGCGATCGCGACCTGGGTTTGGCGAGCGTCCGCGTCCGCATCGTTCAACTTCTGCAGCGCCAGGTCGCGCTCCAAAGCGGCGGAGGTCACTCCCTGATCGCGCCCGAATTCCATCAATCGCAGCTCTGCTTCCTCCAGGCCGAGGCGTGACTGAAAAACCTGCTGATCAAAAAATTTGAACTCTCCCGAGGGACGGTGCAGTTGTTCATGCCGCTCGAGATACGCTCCAGCCAGGGAACGGAGAATGTTGGCGGCCTGAGCGGGGTCCGAGGATTTGTAACTCACCGTGATCAACGTAGACTTGCGCACCGCTTCCACGCTCAGACGCTTATCGATCCGGCGCACCGCCCGAGC